>Ga0099824_1005182_pt1 | contig 18457 bp, 8 predicted proteins | sample SiratrowhiteBW_FD_76837 | JGI IMG/M metagenome (GOLD analysis project Ga0099824, IMG submission 76837) | Root nodule microbial communities of legume samples collected from California, USA - Siratro white BW | ecosystem: Host-associated > Plants > Roots > Nodule | place: USA: California... | reverse complement strand
TCGATGACACATGATTAATCAAATCTAGGACGTCAACTTAGTTGAGATGTAAGATTTCACAATAATACTTAATGTGTTTATAATAATAATAATAATAATAATAATAATAATAATAATATATTAAAGATTTCAAAACCACCACAATGTGTATTCTAAATAATTTTAATATAAATACTATAATCACTAATAAAAAATAAGTATTTAATATTAATAATGTAATAAAGATTTTATTTTTATACAGTAAAATAAAATCCAAATTATATTGTTTTTATAAATTTAAGATATTAGGAATTTTTTGACCAAATTAATTGATAAGCTAGTTGATAGGTGATAAACTGCTTCTAATTGATAACATAACTTGTTAGCTTACTTTGAGTGTAAATGTTTGGAAAACTAACTATATTATTATGTAATTATTATTTTATATTTTTTTAAACAAATAATTTTTTAAACTTTATAGTGCTTTTGTTTACTTTTTAAACTTGTATAGACTTTTTTATTTGAAAAAAAATCATTTTATTTAAATGAGTCGGCGTAATGAGTATTAATTAAATTAAATTTGTATTTATTTTCATAATAAATTGTTTTACTTCTCAATTTAAACTACGGTTACAATGAAGATTTTGTTACAATGCATAATTTTGATATAGTATTAATTTTCTCTATAAAATTAAAATAAGTAGTAATATAGAAATAAACTACAAATAATAATGACATGTATTAAAGTATAAGGAGTAGTAATTGAAATTAAGTAACTTGTAGATTATAAGTTAGAAGTTTCTAAGTTATTTGACATATTTACCCAATATTTTGTGTTGGTCAAACTAGCTTATAAGCTAGCAATTAGTTCATTGATCTTACCAAACACACTCTTAGTATAATAATAGTATAAGTGTTAACTCAAACACATGCACTTGGACAATTCTATATCAACATCTTTTAATGATTTGAAAGACATAAAAAGATAATTTGCATGTAAGGATTTTCTATATAATAAACTTTTTAACTAATGAAAATACAAACAGAAAAATAACAAGATATTGTGGAAATACTGAAGAAAGGAAAATAATGCAATCGTTATACAACCCTAAATATGCAATAAAAATGGAAGAAATATTTAAAATCTTTATATCATATGCATTAATTTTTTCTCAATAATTGTTCATTGAATTGGTGATTAAAAATTTATAAATAATTTAAAAATTAAAGTTAATAATTAAGTCACAACCCTTTATATTTATATACTAACTTATTATATATTCCAAGTCTTTGCAAAAGACTGGAATTCAAGATCTCTTGACAATCTATTAGACCAAAAAAGTTTTCCCATCATATTAAAATTATTATTATTTTTTTTTATTATGAAAATAATAATAATAATGATTATTAATATTGTTATTATTTTAACTTGTAAGTAAATGTATTAATTTATTAACGAATAATTTGATTGTTAATTTTTTTGTTTATAAATCTGTAAGTAATTATCCATGGATAAAATTCGTCACTAAATTAACTCCTAATTTTTTGTCACTAAACTTTATTGATAATAAAATTTTTATCGATGGATTTGTATCCATCAAAATTTTTTTGTCGGTAATATCAATTTTTCTTGTAATGTGCATAATTTTCTTGGTAGAGAATGATATATTTATTACTTGCTACATGAGTGACTAGAGCACTTACCATCATAGCAAGAAAAAATGCTATCAATGATTATCAATATATTTGCTATGTCAGATGAATTAGAGCAAGTTATAGAGATTAAACTTGTAGTTGATTTCTCTATAAACTAAAAAATGGTACTCTCACGTGTAATGTCACTTAAGCAACATACAAGTAGTGTGCAATGATTATCTTCATTTCACACTATCACTCAAGTGACAATGTAGACACTCAAGCAACAAGGAGGATAACTCAAGCGAAAGCATGTAGCTTAACTGAGATAGGTTGAGGAAACTCTCTCTCTCTCTCTCTCTCTTGTAGAAGAGATATTTTCAAACGATTAAGTGGTTGCTCAAGCGAGAACCATGCATGGGTTCTAAAACATGTGAGAGCATTCAACTTCTTATAGTACTTAAGTAAATAATATGGTTTATGTTCTGAAACTTCTTCGAAGAGACCCAAGTACATCGCTCAAGTAGGAATGACAAATGAACTAGTCTCTATAGGTATTGTCTAAACTCATCCCGATTTTGACAGGGAATCCCCGTACGGAGTAGGTACAGGTATGGGTGATACTTTATTGTTAAATTGAATATAGAGATAGAAATGAGTATGTACATATTTACCCCGTCCTCATTCCCATAGACATTCTCATATAGTCCTAGTCCTCATACTCGTCCCCGTATTACTAAAATACATTTAGTTTATTAGGTAACCTAAAAAATTTATATTAACTTTTCTTTAGTCCTTAGTTTTGTAACTTATTTATAAGACACACATTTGATATTTTTTTTCTCTTTTCTATAATTATTTGACATTGTTACTTTGATTTGATATTTATGCAATTATAATTTCTTTTGTAATATTTGACATCATAAAAAATAAAATGTATCCTTTCACTATTGAATCCTTGATAATATTATGTTTCCTTTGTTGTGATTTTTTTTATATAAAAAATATTTAATTTATAATTGAGGGAAGTATAAGTATACTTGTTACCCAATGAAAATGGGGATGAGACAAAAATTTCATACCTATTAGGTATAGAGATGGGGATGAGGATGAATTTTCAGTTTGGGGATGAGAATGGAAAGTGAAACTTCCACCCACCCCGTTGTCATCCCCAATTTTAAGAAGGCTAAAGCGATAGGTTCTCAAGCTTGGAAGTAGAGGAAGAGACATAATAAATTTTGCTGTAGAGATGTCTGATTTAAGCAATGTGAAATTGCTTAACCAAAGAAGTCTTCCTAAGTGTTGGGAATTTATGTTTCTAAAGCAAGAAGAGTTCACTCGATATATGTATTTAATTATTGGTTTAGTTAAATTATATGATAATTTTGTACTTACCTTCATAATGAAATCAACTCTTTTATGCTTGGAACCTACTAAATTATATGCTTTTGTCTCTTTTTATAAATAATTTATTCTTGTTATAAATAATTGGTTACATGAGTTTTACTCTAAATTTCATTAATTTTGTCAAATAAATGAACATGAAGCATTTGAGTTAAGAAAAACAATATTGGAATTCCTAAGGAACAAATAAAGTCAAAGGTGGAATGCTGATGTTGAAAGTTAGGTCGGGCCCAATTTCGCCAAATTGGGTTGGGTGCCACTTAGGCTCAGGATGTTGAAAGTTAGGCAAAAAATACTTGAAATCGCAATAGAATCCAATTGCATTCAACATCACTTTGTTGGGCTGAACACATGTCAAAAAAAAAAAGATTCTACTTAAGAAACCTTTCGCATTAGGGTTGCTATCTTAGGTCAATGATCATAAAAAGTCACATTTGGAGGCAACTTAGGGTTTTTTGGTTACCCTCTTCCATTGTTCATATTGGTCAATGTAATCACAGGCTTTTGCTTGCTAAACAGATTGATTGTTTGTTGACAGATATATGATCGATATTTTCTCTTCTAGCTTGCTGAAGTGAATTGAACAATGTTCTTCTTGAAATTGTTTATTGTCTTAGAAACTTTAGTGAGTATTTGCACTGTATTTATTTCTTCTTTTCCTTGAGTTGCTTTATATAGGCTCTTGAAGAAAGTATCCATTGAGAGACCATTTCTAGTCGTTAAGCAACTTCAGCTCTTTTGGATGTCTCTTTTTTGCATTTGACGAGTTTGCTTAGTAGGACACATTAAATGAACTCCATATAGCATTAAATGTTATTTTCTCCTTTTACGTAAACTTTCCAATAACTAAATAAGGTTATCTTTCCTTGGATAATGTCTCTTGGCTTGATTTTTCCTAATTGTGCATAGTCATACGAGACAGATAACCTTTTTTAGAGTCATCAATGCTCAATGTTGGGAAATTTCATAAAAAAAAACAAGTTTAGCTCAAACTCTAAGAGATTTTGGATGTTTAATTGAGCTTGTATTTTTAACAAATCTCTTTGGCATATAGACATTCCATGCAACATAGAATAAGCATATATGTTTTCTGAAGTACGAGATTAGCTTATTTTTATTTCCTTATTGTCTGATTACATTTGTTCTATGACAGACGAAGAACAAAACTAGACTACAGAGTGTTGTATCATCTGTTAGATGGAATACTTATGTCTTACATAATTTATTATTGAAGTTATCATCTTACCATGTTTTATACTTAATTGTTTTTTTTAAATAATAATTTAAGATAGTTAATTTGTTTGCACATAAAAAAAGATTAATTTTTATAAGAAAAAAAGTGTATATTAAATTGAAAAGGAAAAATTGTTAAAAAAATAAACATAAACTTTAAAACTTCATGTTTATAAAAATGATTTACTTTTTCAGAATATTTTTATTAGTTTCTAGTGAATATTTCAAACAGTCAACTTATTTTAAATTTCATAAGGACATAAATTTCAAGGACGTGTCAGTTATAAACAGACACAATTAAGAAAAAAAAATCTCCATAATGCTCTTACCAGTCCGATTATAGAAAGTGATTCTTTAAAGTAAAAGCGATTAAAGAAAAATAAACCTCGGGAAAGGCTATTAGACGCCATTTTAAAAGGACATGTGTTTTTATTCAATTAAAGTCCCGAATTTGTTTAAAACAACTTTGTACGGTCCTTCTTTAGAGTTGTAAAGTAAAATGAAATACAATGGATATTAGTCGTTAATATGTTTTCAGTATAACATTATTTACAATTATATATGAATGTTAGTGAAAAAAAATATATTTTTAGGTTTAATCATAATTTTGTTTTAGTTTAAGCAAACAAGTTAATTTGGTCTTTCATTTTTTATTTTATTTAATATAGTGCATAATTATTTTAAAATAATTCAATTTGATGGTAATGTCTATAAAATAAGATATAATATCTGTAAGTATTTTTTTGAGGTAGATTTTTTTTTTAACATTGAAGAGATAGAATTTGGAGTTTTTGTATGTGAAGTGTTTGTAAGGCTTGGAGGGTGATTTTCTACATTATAGTGGTGTTAATAGAGATGATTGGACTCGTAATTTAATTTTGTCGTTGTTAGTTCATGCAATGGGGTGTTTTCTATTGAGTCTCTAAGGTGAGTTGCACTTCTTGAATCTTTTACTATGATTGTCACTGTTTTCTCTTTTAATGAACACCAACTATAAAGGCCATAAACTAACAATACCACAATTGGTTGGTCTTGTAAGCATGTTCTATCTTTAAAAAGACTCTTTCCACAAATGTTACAACTATTGGGCAGGAAATGATGCAAATTTATATTGTAGTTTCTTCGTGAGATAAAAGAATTGAAACGTGTTTCATGCAATGATCAAGTTGACAAAACTTCCGGTGAGAGTTGTCTAAAAGCAGGATCATATCCCTATCCATTACAGTTGCAAGATGATGACGATTGTTACTGATACATTGATGAACAATGAAGCAAACCCCTCAACTGAGAAAAAGAGAAGAATAACTTAATGAAAAAATGAGAAGAACAAGACCAAGTTAGTTATATTAAAGGAACAAATTTCATACCACTAATTTTGTCATTGTACGATTGTTCAAATGTAATTTCATATGTCCAATCCTATGTGTTAAATCATCATCACTCACTTAAGGACGTTAAAAGGATCAAATTAAGTCATTTTAAAAAAGAAATTGAGATCACATTGAATAAAATAAAAGTTAAGGATCGAATTGATGTTAAACTACTTATATTGAAACCAAAAGTGATATTTAACTTATTTTTTATTTAAAGAATTTTGTGTATTAGTATTTATCATTATATAACATCTTTTATTATTTACAATAATATTTTAAGTTTATCATATATCCATTTTTAGTGTAAGTTTTTATATGGTTAGTCTATTTGAAATCATTATTGCTATGTGTGTAATTTTTAAGATAATTAGTACTAAGAAACTCATCATACATAATACCTCATATAAAATAATAGTATAAAAATGTAAGAACCTAGAAAATAACTCTAAAGTAGAGGTGGTAAAATTAAAATGACACTTGAATATTTTAATATTAAAGTGAAAAGTTATAAATAGAAAAATCATTTATTCATGTTTCATTTAATATAATCACCATCTCTCTAGAAAAGTTTCCTCTTTTTCTCCTTTCTCTTTTCTCTAGAATTCTAACCACCTCTTTCATCAGATTGATGATCATAGGTCACAGTTGGACTCGTGGCAGTGAATAGAGAAACACTGTTTGATCAGAAGTTTGTTTAGAGTAAGTTCAATTCTACACCTTTTTCTTTTGGGTTAGTTTTGAGTTTCTTGCTTATTTGGTTAGAAGCACTTGCATGAGGTGTCTGAGACTCCAAGAGTAGTCTCTATTAATTCAGAGTCCTAGTGATGTGTTTAGATAATTTATTAGGACTTTGTGGTGTAGGTTAAGCTATCTCTATTTCCTTTGGAGTTGGAGCTATTTGTGAATGCTCATACTTTTAATCAAATAAGGGAAGCTAGTCCTAAACTTTTCAATAGTAGAATAGGCTAGAAGACCTGGATGTAAAGGTGATGTGGTCACTATATTTCAAAAGCTTTCTTGTAGGGATTGATTGTATGTCTATGTATGTTTTGTTTGAATTTTTTTTTTTTGTAGAAAATAATGAGATTTTGATAGTTTATAGTAAAATGATGAATTCAGTTAATAATAAGTTTGAATTTGGAAATAAGAGAATTATGATAATGAGTAGTTAAATTTAAGTTTGTTTTAGGATTGATCAAGTTGTTGTGAAAGTTTAAAATTGTGAACTTTAAATTTTGAAAACTTAGACTTTATGAGATGATGTTGGGCACGATATTAGCGGTGTTAACCGCAGTTCAAGAGGTTTGCTCTCGAGGTTGGATCATGTCGGGTGCAATTCCTTTGGCACCGAGTGTGACTTGTTAGAGGTGTTATCGGGTTTGAGTGGCATCAGAACACTTATTGAGTTGGGCACATGTAGTGTATTTATATATTCAATATATTTTTTTTTATTTTTACTTATGAATTTTGTGAAAATATGATAAAGACATAATATTTTTAGGAAAAGGAATATCGTGTTAAGATTGTTTAGGAAGTACATTATTTTGGGATTTGTCTAGAAGGATATATCCTAACTCTACTGGTATACTTTAATCATACGAATGAAGGTTTTCAGGTGGTGAGAGATAAAGAAGGTTCATATGAATGATTGTGGTTTGAAAAAGAGTTTGTCAGAAAAGGTCATATGGATTAACGTTGTCATAGAGGATGATTGATTTATATGTGTATAGGGTTGTGTGGATTTCATAGTCAGGAGTTGTATGACAGGTACAAACCTCTTCAATGCAGTCTTCCGAAAGTATAATCAAGTGTTTATGAATGTTGGTTAGTAAATTTAGATATGAATCATATTGATTATGAGTTATTTATAAATACTTTAATGTTTATTTGAATGGAATGCATGAGAAGTGACAAATTACTTGATGTTGATTGTATTAATTGAAAATTTAAACTATATTGATAATGTTTTAAAATTTCTAGCTTACCATATTTTTGTGTTTTTATTTTAAATCTGATGACTGTGTGTTATACGAGAGCAGATGATGTTGTAGTGGTAAGACTTTAGAATGAATAAGATACAATTTTATATCTTTGTATTTGGTGAATAGTTTTGATATATGTGTATATTGTAAAATTCCTATGAAGAGAGATATATTTTGAGATACTTTATAAGTAAATTTTACGTGTATATATATGTATATAGACTTTTATTATATAACTAGGAGCGTTACAAAAAAACAATATTATTAATTATTGTAATACTTTGTCATAATTTTTTTATAGCAGTTACATCCTTTTCTTAAATAAATTTAATCTTCATAGTTGTAACATTACAAAATATGTATTATATATATATATATATGTCTGTGTGTGCACGTGTGCACAAGGTATGGGTGTATCTGTGACTGTGTAAGTCTTTGTTGGATATATTTATGATAATACATACATAATTACACACATTCTCAATCTTAACAATAACAATTATTACACTATTTACAAATTAAGAATTATGATAATAAGAATCACCTATTAATCTCATTTTAGATCAAGGTAATTTATAACACTAGACATCTTTTATAAAACTTATATTAAATATATTTCATCAAAAATTAACATTTCACTTATAAAATTTTTTATTGGTAATCCAATCTCAAACTTCCTTTGTCAAGAGAATTCGTTACGATGTATAAAGTCTAATGTAAGAATTTCTTTAATTTCTTGTCACCTAATATCTTAATATATATGGTATAGATTAGTAATCAAGTTATGATATATATCTTTTATTATATGTTCATGTACTTAATGACCATGATATTATCTGAAGTGCGGACACTAACATCATCTATACTTTTTATCTCATCACATATATTCATTTCATATACATTTAATTCAGTTATTATATGTATCCATCCATCCATCCATACATCTCATTATATATAAAATATAAATCCCTAAATAACTTACCATAACAGCCAAAGATATGTCACTTGAACAACCTACCTTTAATAAATTGAGGAAGACTCGTCACTTAAGCTGCTATGCATTCATAACTTGAGTGACAACTCGTGTCATTTAAGTGAATTTACTTTACTTGAGAGATATTATTATCTAAAGGAGAGAGAATCAGTGTGGAGCCTCTCTGACAGAGTGTCTATTTATTTCTTGAGCATCCAAAACTTTAGAGGAGAGAGAATCAACACTAACTCCTTTATCACTCAAGCATCACATCATCACTTAAGTTATATGACTTGTTCAACAAGTCATCAAGCTTCAAAAGACTTCTCAAAAGCTCCAGCTCTTAATTGCTTAAGCAAGCATTTGTTGCTTGAGTAGTAAACTATCTGTATGAGAAAAAAATGATGTGATATCTCTCTTTTACCTCAAGTCCTAGCTTGAGTGATAACCATTGTCACTTGAGCAAATGTGGTGACACATGAATGACTATGCTTAGTGTAAACAATGATTACTTGACAACTCAAAACTTTCAATTCTAACAACTATACATCTAACACCTTACTATTTTTTCTTCAAAATAGTATAAATATCAACTCAAGTGAAATATAATTCATCAACACTCAAATTAAACTCAAAAACTAAGTTACATGAGAAAATCATAATCTCAAAAATATTAATACTTCAACTTGATGAGAAAATCATAATCTCAAAAATATTAATACTTTAACTTTTACCTATGCTCTAATTTCACAATATTTCACACCATTTTAACATATTTGAACCGAAACTTAAATAAATAGATGTAATTAATTAACTCCCTATACCTAGATAGTTTCCCTTGTAAACTAGAAAAATTCCAAAATTTAAACTTATACAATATCTCATCAATTGATTATATAATTTCCAATCCCTATACCTAGATAGATTATGTGTTCCTATTCCTCAATTGATTCCAAAGAGTATACAATTTTCATACATTTAAAAAAATTAAAAAATATAATTAATTATAAAGAAAATAAAAATTTACTTAGATTAAAATTTTGATTATCCTGTTTCAATTTAATCTGTCTATCATTGCCTTCTCAACTATATAATATGATGATAGAAAAAATAACCAATTATTAACTATAAATCACATAGAGATTATTTATATTGTTTAAATACTTTACAGAAATAAAATCTTACTTAAAATAAATAATTAATTATTTTAAATCCTTTTATAAATATTTTTAAGAAACCTTTTCATTTTTTATTTGTTTTAAATTGTATCTTTAACATAAAAAATATAATCTTACAATAATTATTAATTAATTGGTTATATAATTTTGTTTATAAGATAATGGTGCTTAAATTTCATGCATCGGAAAATAAGTGATAGTGGTAAAACAGACCTTTGAAATTGGTAATTAAAACAAGCTTTTTTACATTAATTGTAGAATCGATTTATATCCCAACACGGTAGGATAAAGAACATTTATATAGGTTATTAAATAATTATGTAAAAAGCCCTATATTTCCTAAAATCTTAAACAACTACCCTCCGCATCCTAACAAATTTGGATACAATGCAGGTAGAAAAATGTTCAAATATACATTAATCACACAAATCTAAATTACTAAAAAAGAGACAAGAAACTAGAAATAAAATAATACCCAACTAAATTTAGGTTGTAGTGATAGAAAAGTAAAGTAGTTTCTTGAATTAAAAAATTATTTATTCTTATTTATCAAAACTAACTCATGAGTTAGCGGCTAGTTATAAACTCATAGTTTGAAAGTTTTAAGTTAATAAGTTCTAGGCAAATAAACTAACTTATTAATTTATAAATCTATTAAATATTAAGAATAGTGCAATAATTAATTTTAACAACAAAATTAAAAATATATAATAATAAGTAAAAAATATTAAAGATAATAAAAAATATATGGAAATATAAAACTCTTTAACTTATAAATTAATATAGAATATATAAAATATATATATATATATATATATATATATATATATATATATAGATATATTAAACTAACTAAAGTAACTTATATAAACTTTTAAAATAAACTTCTTTAGTTATTTTATCAAATATTTTTATAGTGGTCAATTAAATTTATAAATTAATCATGTAATTTATCAGTTTATTCATCTTATAAAAAGACTCTTCAACCACTACTTCGAGAAACTTCCAAAATAATAAGAAAAGTTTACAAGTGTGGAAACTACAAAAACTAAGCTTTCTGAAAAGTATCAACACAATAATGAACATAAATGATGAAGATTAAGACTAAAATAAATATATAGATCACATTATGTGGGAGTCAAAATAGATTAGAGTTTATTTAAATAGGTTTGATCTATTTTCTTAAAAAAATAAGGTTTAAGTTTGATATGTTAACTATCCATGGTAGAATTTTTCTTTTTCTTAGCCATGGTTAAAGTTCGGCTTGGCAAATCCATTCAAATACCGATTTTTGTATAAAAGTTAGCAAACAGGTATGACACATTCTTAATTGATGAACACTAAAAAGAAAAAAAAAAACAAACTACAATTAATATAGCCTGTGATAATTATTTTCAAATTTTATTTTATAATAAGATCTTTAAATTCAACATAAATGTATAATTCAATGCCATTACCAATCATCAAAAACCAAGTGTCTCTTCTATCCCTTCACTCTTCCTTTTATGCCTCCCCTCTACCAAATTTAAGTGCAATCAAACCAACATAATGTCATGATTTTGGAGCACAGTTAATTAAGACTCAACTCATTCAATAATAATAATAATAATAATAATATTTTTTTTTTCTTAAAGATTGAATGAAAATATTGTTCTACTTTTACGAAATGCTGCTCTTGATCACGTGCTCATGTCCAATTGGGCCACTCTTCCACAGCATACGCGCTTGCTTCTTGTCAATCTTGCTACCCACAACATCTTGAAAACGCAAACATAGAATTGTGTAACGATGAGTGATGAAAATATGATTATGCAGGATTGAACAATGTTTAACTCCCAAAACGTAACATAACAGCGTTTTCTAAACCTAATCCTCCCCAAAACCTTTTCCATTTTATTTCTTCCATCATGTCACTTCCCTTTGACAGTTATGAAATGGGACCTGCCATTGCATTATTATGCAACAAAATGAGGACATCCTGGTACAACACACGACAAGGGAAAAAAATTTAAATCAGATAAGCCCAAAAATTAAAACGGATCACTGTAACGGGACTAGTTTAGTGTCACCATCAAAACCTAGCTCCATGCCGAAACAGTTAGCTTGTGGGCCTTCTAAATATGCATCCAATGTTCTCCTGTTCGTATTATCCTTTGACGCCCCCAAAACGCACAAAACAAAATTCCATACCCCATTTTAAACTATTTAATTTTCATGCATTATCTATATTTGTTCTCCAAATCTTTCCAACTACAGCTCATTTTCTGTCACGAATTTAAACGTATTCTCTAATCAATTGAGTTACACTTCTTATTTTACCATTTTTTTAGCACGTTCATTTTAATGCTTTGACCTATTAAAAAATTATGGAGTTTTGTAAGTTTTACTTGCTATTATTCAATCCGTTTCGTTCATAATAACGTGTAATTTCCATAAACTATAATTGGTTAACCAAGAAAAGCGTTGAATATTCTTCTGATTCTAATTAAATTCTAAAAAAATCGATAACCATCATTATTAGAAACTTTACCACAAATTGACCCCTCTCACTCTCGGTCTCCCTCACATCACATACTCACTCACTACTATTATTTAAATCCAAACAATGATTAATTACTCCAAAACCTTTTCGTAACCCACCCGCACCTGTTACGAGTCTCAGATCCCGAATACATTAAACCCTTACCACGTGGCAGAACAGCATTGGGTGATGGAAATCAACGGTGGAGATATCCGAGAGGACGAGGCAGGGTAGTTCGATCGCACGGCAGGGAAGAGAGAACCGCTCAAACCTCAGTGGAAACGACTTCGTACGCTGCCACCGAGGTCTGTGTCCGTGGAACAGTGTGAGTGAAGAGAGAGATATAATATAAACCCACAGCGCGCACCATTTTCCACTGTCCAAGGAGATCAAGCACCAAAGCCAAGACCCTTCTCTCTCTCTCTCTCTCTCTTTTTCTCTCTTTCTCACTGTTTATTTTTTTTGTTGCGGTTTGGTTATTCCGTTAGTGAATGTTAAAGTGAGGTTGCGGTTCGGGTTTTGATTAATGGATCCGGGTGCGATGATGAACGAGGGTTCCTTTGCGAATAATGGGAACGGCAATACAGCGCCGTATAGCTTGGCGGAGATCTGGCAGTTTCCGCAAGCGATTAATGGCGGCGGGGGATTGGGTCTCCGAAGCCCGCAGTTCGGACATGGGCCGGGGCAGTTTGGGGATTTCGCTCCCGGGCCCAACAATGGGCTTGGGCCCAGTAACAGCAGAAAGCGGCGAGACTCCGAGGACGATTCCGCTAAGGCCGTGTCCACCAGCAATGCGGTGGTACATATTCGCTCACTCGCGTTTGTTATTTTGTTTTGTTTCCTTGAATTGATTGAGGATGTGCTTAAGGGCTGTTTGGATTGCGCAGAATGAGGGTGATGGAAAACGTGTTAAAGCAACGGGGAATGGTGATGGTAAAGGTGAAGGAGAAGTCAGTTCAGGAAAGCCTGCGGAGCAAAGCGCAAAGCCTCCTTCCGAAGCTCCCAAGCAAGATTACATTCACGTCCGAGCCAGAAGGGGTCAAGCCACTGATAGCCACAGTCTTGCAGAACGAGTAAATTTTTGTTCTTTTGTCTTTTTTTCTTAATGGGTTGTTCTGTTAAAATGTAAAGTGAGGATATCATAGTATGGGGGTTTACCTTTTTTTTCAATGTTGATTTAAAGGGGAGATTGAGTTTAGGGTGTGCTTGGATAAAGTTATTGATTGTGATTTCTAATTGGGACTTTGCTGGATGCTGCACAGGCTCGAAGGGAAAAGATTAGTGAAAGGATGAAAATTCTTCAGGATTTGGTCCCTGGTTGTAATAAGGTATTGTTTTTGTACTTGTCTAGTTTTGTTTCTGCTCACGGATGTATATGTGTAATTAAAAAAAAAAAAAAGCTTGTGGGTTAGAAAAGAGGAATGTTATCTTTTGAGTATTTGTCTATACACGTCTCTGTCAAGATGGCCATATTGATAACACAATGGAAAATTATTCGTGATTATTGGTGTGATTACGAATTTATGATTCATGGAAAGTGTGAATTGAGATACTTTCTCTGATTTAGGTTATCGGGAAAGCGTTGGTACTTGATGAGATAATTAATTATATACAATCTCTTCAGCGCCAAGTTGAGGTAGGTATCATTGCTTTTTACTATTTTCATATTTCTGCGCTATTAAAATCTTTCTTAATTTATGTCTTTTTCGAAATTGATTTTGAGAATTTTGCTATTAATGGTTGGTTGTCACAGTTTTTGTCCATGAAGCTTGAAGCAGTGAATTCGAGACTGAACTCCGGTATTGAAGCCTTTCCTCCTAAGGATGTAAGTCTTGAACATTCTTGCTTTTTATATTGAATTTCTGAATGCTAAATTCTTCTCTTTGGCAAGATATCGGTGCAATTCTACCTGTTGTTATGTTTCTAGGATGGCTGTTAGGGTTGAACTGTCTCTTTTGTATATACTATTTGTGTGGAAAGAGTTTGTTTTGTTTGCAAACTTGTTTATTGGGTACTTGGAAAATTTTTGGGTGGAATGTTTTATTGGAACAAATGAAGTACTTTTGAAGCTGGGTGGTTTGTTTGAAATCTAGATGTTGGTAGAGTTCAGTTTTTCATCATTCTTAAAAAGACATGAATTTTGATTCCAGTTTGGTCAGCATGGATTTGATCCCGCGGGCATACCGTTCGGTTCACAAGCTCCAAGAGAGTATAGCAGAGGATCTTCACCTGAATGGTTACATATGCAGGTAGGAGGTGGTTTTGAAAGAACAACGTAGTGTATGAGATCCCATGGTAATAAATACAGAAACCAGAGGTATTTGGTCCTTCATTAGCTCCCAGAAAACATGAATGATAGACTCAAGAAGCAAGTCCAATGGGCACCTCATTCCCATTTTCTACACTAGGCATGGAGCTGTTACTGTTTTTCACAGGACTGCTTCAGTTTTTATTTAAGCATCTCCATATGTTTGGTGTGTTGGAAAATGAATTCATTTACTCAATATGTAGTATAGTGGACTTTTTAGGCTTTGTATTCTGTACTCAACATAGCCCTTAAAATGATCATTCTTCTTGTAAAAGAATGCTGCTTCATCGTAATACATGATGCTTACATATTGTGTAATAGTCTCAATAATGTTTGCAAAGCAATGTTGAATAAAGTAACCTAGTCACTTTTGTTTCTGACTTTTAGTCTCTTTAGTGCAGAAGATCTTAAAGACTTGAAACACTTTAATCTAATCTAAGATGAAGGTCAGGATGGGGACATAATAGGGAAAATAATTGTTTAGTTGTTAGATTTGGCTTCGGTGTTCTCTTACCACCCTAAGCCATAACTTTAGTATTTGATTGATGTTACTACTGCAACAGAAGTTGCACCATTGGTGGTGAGAGAAGGAGATGCCCAAGGAGAAATTGGGATAATGAAAAAATAAAAGAAAATTAGAACACTTCATTTAATAACTATTAAATCTAACAGTACTGCATTTTTTTCCAATAAACCCTAATCTAATAATAGATTCCTAGCAGGAGTTGATGTAGCAACTCGTTATTTTCAACACATTATTAAATGTTACAAAATCTCGAGTGAAATTCATAAATAAGAAACATGACACATAAAATTCTGTACTTGGGGAGAGTGTGCCCTTTTTTTCTCCTCCTTTGCTTAAAATTTGAGACCCAATGCATAGCGAATGTAGAAAGCATTATTACATTGTAAAAAATTCAACTTTAAAACAGAAAGAAACTTCAAAAGAAAGTAATATTTTTTTTTTTTTTAAATTAAGAGCAAAACTATATTAATAAAAAAATAATTAAAATGAGGCATATACTACAAATGGAGTGTGCATGGATGAGTGGAGAGTTTGGTTTTGATCCAACCTCGTAAAGCTTTTTTTCAAAATAAAAAATAAAAAATTCAACTCAGCTAGTTTCCTTCATGTCAAGTACCTCAAACGCAACGTGTAAGGTATATTTGATAAAGTGGTTACCTAATCAGATTAAAATGTTACTTGAATGAATCTAATTTGTACCTCTCATCTTTTTCAATAATTTAGCACCTTGGCCTCTTAGAATAACTAAAACCTTAAAATTGGTAGGATTGTTTCTCATAGAATAACGAGTCAAATTCGTTCCTAACTTTTAACCACATATTAGTACAAATTATTCATCATCAAAAGCAACCATTAACAACATAGGGAACTTTTTGAGTGGACAGAAGATAAATGATAAAATGAATGAGCATAATCTTATAAGATGCTACAACATTGATCTCTAAATGCTTTAAATTTAACAACTTTCATAAAAAGAAAAAAATACTTTTTTTTTAAAATAGTAAAATAGTTACTATACAATGACCTTATACGTTTAACAAAATTTTAGAACATTCATAGAATTTCAAATATTTAAGTCTCAATATTCAATTTCACAAATAACTAGATGTATGTTATTTATGAAAATTTGTGTAATTATGATGCATTTAAAAATCTTTTTTCGCCTTTATTTTTTCTCTGTATCACGACTTTGTTTTGCACATTTTTGTATTGTTACAAAGTATGATGACAAAAGAAAACATGAGTGACTTAAGAGATTTCTTGGAAAGAAATTTACGAGGTTTTTACATATAGAGGGAACAACTTCTAAACAATATTTCATCAAAATCAATAGACCTTTGTTTATTCTTTCTAGTGTTAGTTGACTAAAGACACTAGCAAGATTCTAAGAAAGTAATAAAGATTAATGATACTATCACAACATTGATTCTAAAGATTAATGAGGTGCAAAAGTTGAAGATTTCAGATTAATCAGTATTTGATAATATTGTCATACTTTAAGATATCACTCATTCCATGAATCTAAAGAAAAATAGGAAATATTAGATAACAATAAAAGTTGATATGAGAAGACATTTGATACATTATTGTGGACCTTTGTTGATAAATGCTTAGAATACATAATACTACCTTAACATTTTATTGATATGGACAAAACATTGTTACCTTAAAATAAAAGTTTTGTACAATGGTTATACTATTCACAATCTTGCTTTGTCATGGAACCATCACTTTCAAATTCAAGCATTTCTTAGTGACACTCATACATGACCTAACTTTATGTGGAAAAAAAGGTAAAAATACACATGAAGAGAGGATTGAATTGCAGATCCAAACTTTTCACAATTTTTACATAGTCGTGTTTGATGAAGTAATGACAGGCTCAAGTCATTAATATGACAAATGATTTGTCAAAACATTTATAAAATCACTTGATGTTTTAAAAGTTTTTATTCTTTTTATTAATGTAGTTTATATAACATACAATTTAAATAAGCTTAAGAAAGAGAGATTTATGCTGTAAATTTTTGTACTGATTCATGTATATAAGTATACTATGTTCACTCTCAATCAAATTGGTCAAGTTCCACTAAGTAAATTAATATTGTGAAGGTAAAAGCAAGTATTGTTTGGATCTCAATCACTCTTGGCTAAAACAACCCATGTATTATTTGAACGAGCAACCACTTCTAGTACAAAACCCAGGTAGTATTTGGAACACAACTACTTCTACCTAGATACTCAAGTATTATTTGGAATACATTCACTTCTGACTAAAAACTTAAGTATTATTTAGAACACAACCACTTATGGCTAGAAACCTATGTATTATTTTGAACACAACTATTTTTGACTACAAACTCAAGTATTTTTTGAAATGCAACTACTTTTGGCTAGAAACCCAAATATTATTTGGAATATAACCACTATTGGCTAAGGATTTGGTGAATAAAGGGAGTGACTTAAAAGAGCACAAAGTTTTGCTTACTAGGTAGAGAAAACAAGTCTTTCAATGAATACAAGATTTCAACACTCTACTAGTTTGCTACACGAACACAATGTTCTTTTAAAGTTTGGGGCGCTAAAAGCTTTAAGCAACAAATTTTGCAATGTTTTGAAAACTCTTGATCCCTTTTGTTATTTGCTTTAACTTGGAACATTTCATTATATATAGAGTTGACAAAAAAGTTGTAACAAATCTTTTTCTGACCATTGAAAAACCTCACTTGAAATCTCTCTCTTCAAGCCTTCCTCTGTTCATTCATGAACGTAGAGATGCATTAAATATGCTCTGATAAGTACCAATTTTGAGTGTTTTTATACATGAGAAAGATTGAGTACTTGTGGGTTTAAGTGTTAATTAAAATAGTAATTACTCTAAATTTTAGAGTTTTTGGATTTAAATTTATGTTTTGAGTCCTGAGTTAAAGGAAATCATTTAATCTCAATTATTGTGAAATTTCAGGTATAAAAGAATGAAGAAAATGATAGATCGGAAGATTCATGAAGAAAAGAAATAAAAAGTTTAAAATAAAAAAAAGCCCAAGAGAAAAGTCACTTAACCTAGGCCCAAAACCGAGTTTAAAAGGAGATTTTTAGGATTTTGTGAGGCACCAAGACCTAGAGGAACGAAGGAAAACAACAGGGACAAGCAAAACACCAATTTTCTTCTTCTCTTGCAATCTTCCTTTCATTGGATTGTAATGGCTACCATGGGTAGCGAATTCTTCATCTTTGGGATTGAATGTAATCTTTTGAACTCATTCATATTTTGGTGATTTTTATATATAATATTCAGTTTCTACTCAATTGGTATTTTCATCTTGTGCTTAATGCTAGATTTTA
>Ga0099824_1005179_pt1 | contig 18463 bp, 8 predicted proteins | sample SiratrowhiteBW_FD_76837 | JGI IMG/M metagenome (GOLD analysis project Ga0099824, IMG submission 76837) | Root nodule microbial communities of legume samples collected from California, USA - Siratro white BW | ecosystem: Host-associated > Plants > Roots > Nodule | place: USA: California... | reverse complement strand
AATGAAAAAAAAAAAAATCAATTCAAAAAGAAAAACAAATCATCCAACTTGAAAACCCGAAAAAAGAAAAAAAAAAAAAAAAAAACATTAAAGAAGAAATGGCGGAAGTGAGAGAGAGTACACTTACAGAGTTCGCTGGGATTCAGCTACAACTTCCATGGCAGCGAATATCTATCACCTTGGATCGTCAGTGGTAAGAAGAAGGAAGAAAGAAAAGAAAAGAAAAGGAACACAAAGAAAAAGTAGAATAGTTTGGTTAAATATGTTTCATAGCAAACGTCGTCGTTTGTGAAGTTTAATTTCGTAAGCCCCAATCCAAACCAAAGTTCTTTAACATTAAAAATTTCTGAGACTCTCACACCCCTCCTCCTGTGCAAAATATTTTCATTTTGTTAAAAACCCTTTTAAACTAATTCTTATATATTAATATAATTGTAAATATAAATTTATTTTTTTAATACAATTTTATGTTTACCTGAAAAAAATAAAAATTTATGGACAAGAAATATAAAAATTATTTCTCAATTGAAAATGTAGATTTGGTGAGACCAAGTTAAGAAGTTGCGAATTAAGTATTAAGTGTGTTTGGTGGACGACATGCCAAAATCTAAGCAATCACTAATTTACTATGCTACATAATGAGAATTTTTTAGTTTTATTTATTTATTTATTATTATTGTTGTATATTATAAAATAAAATATACGAAATTTAAGGCTATTTTATATCAAATATTTATACTATTTAGAGTAAGCAAAAAAAAAAATAAGTATACAATTGTTTAAAAAGATATAAAAAAATAATTAAATTTTGTTTGACGTATGAAATAAGTTTATTTTTTCTAAAGAGCACTCTGACTAAATTTAGCTAACTCTTTTTTATATGTAAGGATTAGTAATTTTAAAATATTTAACTGAAATTTAAAAAAATGTATAGTTTTTTATTTGTTTAGTTTTTGGTTTTAATAGGTAAGATATATGTGAAATTTCTTAGTTAAAATAATTGAAAAGTAATTTTTTCCTAAAAACTAATTAATTAATTAAAAGATAAATGTTTTTAAACAAGAAATAAAATTGACAAGTTAATAGTTCTAAAAAATATAATTATTCTTTAATAATCATTAATAACAATAAAATTGTACTTATTCTTTACTAATCTAACTATTTTATTTAACAATAAAATAATTTGTTAGCATAATGTGGTTAGAGACCTATAACTTATGTGGAATACAAGGGAAAATGTAGTTAATAAATGAAGAAACTTATGTGATAATATTATTTTGAAATTTAAGATTGAGTCACTATCATATCTTATATATATATACATATATATATATATATATATATATGTATATATGTATATATATATATATATATGTATATATATATATATATATATATGTGTATGTCAAGATGAATTGAAAAAAGAAAATATATTTTTTATAAATATTTAATTATTAAAATTGATATTTAGTTAGTAATGATATTTTAAAATCATTTATATACTAATTTTTGTTTTATAATGTATAGATTTCTTGAATAGAGGAGACATGTATCATAATTTGATATATTATATATTATAATTTTGATATTTAAATATATTAAATTAATATATTTTATACATCTTCTTTGCACGTTTTTTACATCTTGTATTATTTGAAATATCTTGACTAGATATATATCTTTTCATTTTGAAAGTGTTTTGGTTGTATTTATATACTCAATTGAATTATACAGAGGTTAGAACATTCCTTAATTGTTCTAAAAGAAACATAATGCAACTTGAGGAACATCAAATGGCCACCACATAGAGCTAATGCTAGAAGCTTCTACCAGGATAAGCAATTAAAAATGCATCTACTGTGAAAATCTTAGAACACAGTCATATTGAATCTTAAGCAGAACTTACAATGGCATTCAGAGGAGAAAAATTCATGTCAGATGAACAATATATTTATAATTAATACACTTCCAGATGAATCTAAAGCAGAACTAACAATGCTTCCTCCCATATAAGTTCATTTTCCACTACACAAACCAGAGAAAAGTAATAATAGAAGAGATTTCATCTCGTACTAATAAGAATTTATTTCTCTGTAAAATAAGTCAAAACTTATTCACAACAGTTTAGATCACACTTAATAACCATTTGTGCTAGTGCTACAAATGAAATTTTTACTTGTTTATGCTGTCTAGATTACATGTTTTGCATGTATGTAAAAACAATAACAATGGGTGTAGAATTAAGGCACACCAGATTATCATACAAGTCAAAGAAATTTCTTTGAGGACAATTAAACTTATTTAAATGGTTTATGGCTTACACAAGTAATCTAGATTGCTTACCAAGCAGTGTTACACAAGTTAACTACGGTCGATTATCTCTCATTCAACTTAAACACACTTTAAAAATCGTGTTCTTGAGTTAAAATGTTAAAATCTATCATTTGCATAAACAATCTCAACTGCTTACCAAGCAAGGTTCAGAAACTAATATTCTCTTATTTTTTTTGTTATCACTATTAATTATTAATTTATTATATTATATTTTGAGGCACTCTCATAAATGTGTCATTCCTGTTAAATACCATTTATATAGAATCTTAATCCAAATTAAACACAGATGAAGAAAGGTTTTCTGACACTTATAATAACGCCTGCCTCCTGCATAACACTGCAACTTCAAACCGTTTCTTTGCTGTGAGAAGAACAGTAGTTGCACATAAATTGAAAATCAGCAATGTCTTCGAACCACATATGTTATACCACGAATCTGGCAAATCTTATATCCAAAAAAAGAGATAAAATGTTAAATGCTTGATTGAATATTACAATGCTTATGGACAACCAAATTACACGTTAAGAATGGTTATACCTCTTCTGATATAACATCTCCAAAGCAAGTTTCTTCATGCATAACAGGATTGTTCTTTGGTGGGAAGATCCAATATTTCACCATATGCAATTGGCAACAGTCATTTCATTTTGAATCATGTTGGTAATACATGATACGAAGGGGAATGAGAAGCTTCACTTATATTTATTGAATGATAAAAATCTCATAGGTTATACTCATAGTGAACACGGAAGAGAGAAACATAGGGCCATGATCCTATATAGGCATAATGGCAAAAGCCAATGGACAAGAATTCACTTGTGCTGATATCACATACTTTTTTCCCTCGACTATATTTCGAAATTCTTTAAATATTAATAGTGGAAATGGTAGATATCATAGTTAAAACATTAAAAATACAACAAAATGGATAGCTAGTTCCACATTGAAAAAATTGTTGTCATGTCACTTAACAAATTGGTTAAATAGAAAGCAACTAACAACACTGAAACATACTTACCTGGATGGGGTCAATGGGTGATCATGAAGGCCCATGGCCTGGGTTGGTGACTTCCATTGCACTTAGGAAGGGTGCCACCCTAAGGTCTCCCCAAGTGGGAGAGCCTACATCATTATTTGTGGCGGTGGGGCTTGCGTTCGCGCAGCCCCTTCCAATTTGAGTTATTAATTATTTTTTTGGTTTATTAGTTTCTTTAGTTTATTACTCATGGAAGCTGAAAGCTACCAGGAGTGTAATCTCAATGTCAATAAACCAGACTTAGATAGCAGGAAAAAAACAAAATACAGTAAAAATTTCTTTTTACTACTTAAATTCAACATTTAATATATTCATCTGGATCAAATTATATTTAAGCTTTGATCAACAAAGAAATTCATGTAAGTTTATTTTATGTCCAGAGTTTCCATTGTTTCCTCCATTAAATTAACATTCAAAACTAGTACACTGAGTCTTGATACCATGCTCTACAGAGTTAAACAATTGTAGCCAAGTTTGAACATACAGCAAACTTTTGTTACTGTAACTGAATCTTATTTCACAACCAAACACAAACCCACTGTCCAAATTTTACATTCGAAACAAAAATCATAAACTAAGGAGAGGATGCAACTTGAGAAGCATCAAATGGCTGTTACACGAGTAATTTGACTTTATATTTAAGGTTCAAAGACCAAACTCTCTGCTTCTCGCTTCACAGATTCGAAGAGCACAGATGATAGATAGCGCTCTCCGAAGCTTGGAAAGACCACCTACACAAGTTTTCAACAAGATTATCAGTGATTGAATATAATTGTGACAAACAAACAAGATATTTCTGAAAGCTAAAACTGTCAACAATCAACAATTAAAGATACAACTATTATGACAATCTTTGAACACATTCATGTTGTCTGAAGTGAAGCTAACAATGACATTCACTGAAAAAAAATTGTAGATGAACAACAAACAAACTTACAACAACGAGTTTTCCAGCATTTTCTGGTCTCTTTGCTATCTTAATTGCAGCTGCAGCTGCAGCACCAGATGATATCCCCACCTGCAATGTTTATAATACAAACAAAATAGCAATAAAAATAATGTCTCCTCTCAATCCCCAGCCACTGTGTGTTTAAAGCATGGGCAATTCAAAATATGCTACTAACAAAAGATGATGCACATAATCAAAGTCAAGACATGAGAAGAAGTAATACCACTGAAAAACAACATATTTTCAAGGTGAACTTACCAGCAAACCTTCTTTCAAAGCAAGTAGTTTAGCAGTTTCAATAGCTTCTTCACTTGAAATCTAAAATCACAAACAAATATGAAAATTACTATCGATACAGAAAAATATGGATAAATTAAGATGCTTCCTCCATAGAAGTTCATTAATACAATTTCAGCCTTCAATTACTATAACTCTTGCGTGTACATAAAGAACAAAAATATTAGGTGAGACTAGAGGCACACCATATTATCATACATGAAAAAAAAACACTATTTAAGCACAAATATTCAAAAAGTTGTGTGGCTTACTTGAATAACTTCATCAATTAGATCAACGTCCAGAACACCAGGGATGAAGCCAGCACCAATTCCTTGGATCTTATGAGGACCTTATATCCATTTAAGGACCACGCATGTGTCAGGGAAAATACATTTCATAAATATAAAACAAAAAAAAAAGTATTATATAGATTTTTTTTTTTTATTTTGTAATGGTAGAATGTGAACAAAGGTAAGAAGACAATAAACACGCACAGATGCTCATTAAGGACATGCGTGAATAACAACATAAGTGCTGTAATGGTGAATGACAAACACACATTCCTTCCTTCAAATTTAGGAAACTAAATACAAACAACAGATCAACAATGTATTCCATAAAAGTAAGAAACCAGATGAAATTGTAAAATAGTTCTGTTTTATCCCTGGAAATATCAAATTGTGGTTAGTATTTTTGGATTCTCCAGGTAAATTTCAAAGTATGGAGACAGAGAACAGAAAATAAACTTGATAGACAAGGGAGAGATATGATGGCAGTCCTTAAGTCTTACACTGGATTCTAGTTAAAATTCTTATCAATTGGTATGAGAGTTTCTCTTCATGTTTCAAACAAGTGGCATTGTTGGTGATGTATTGTAGTGTTCATCCAAGACAAGTCAAAGGGACTAGTGCACAGACAACCTGCATGGGCGCTGGGACTGCTAAGTTGGTGGAACATATGGATACAATTGCACCTGAATCTGGAACTGCGGAATTGTAGTATGGGGAGCTTATAAGGTTGTAGGTTCTCTAACTACAACAGCTAACTTTTGTGTTTTGGTTTTCTCAAATTTCTTACCATATCCACATTTGCATAAAACAGAAAGTAATGTTGGTATTAAGTTCAGTTCAGTGCTCAAAATTTGTGCACGGCAATGGAAGAAAAGAACCATGGAGTTAAAACATCGTTACAGTTCAGTTCCAAATTTTAGGAACCTCAATAAGTTATGGAAATTGAGGTGAAGGAGGAAAGGAGATAGAGCCAACTCTAGATAATAAACTATTATTGATATATGGTGTGTAATAATGTGTTACAAAATATAAAGCACTAGCCCCTATGTGTACTAAAATATTAAACTCTTAATCCTAATTAAACAAAGAAACAAAAATATGGAATAACATCAGATATCTAAGACTCTTTAAAATATTCTAGTATGCAAAAAATAAGATTGAGATCTTTCTTTATATTCTTCCAGGTCCAGTAATCAAACAGTTGCCATGAAAACAGTTAGAAGTCAATACTCACCAGGTTTTCCTCCAGACAGTACTGGACTTTCTACTGGTTCGACGCCATACAGCTAAGTAAAAAAAATGGTGGGGAAATCATGAACAGTGCAGGGGAAACATTAGAAGAATAATTCATACACCATGAGAAAATGAAAAGCCTAACCGTTATATCAGGGTTCTGCTCCTTCAGATATTTTCCAGCACCTGTTATCGTCCCTCCCGTTCCAATCCCAGAGACAAGAGCATCGACCTTCCCACTGGAGCCCTTCCAGATCTCCGGTCCAGTGGTTTGATAATGAATCTAACAATAGGAGGAATGATAGAATGTCTGAATACTCCTCAACCAACTGATTTTTTCAAACAAAGAGCACTGACACAATACCTTTGGGTTGGCAGGATTTTCAAATTGCTGTAGCATATAAGAATTGGGAGTCTTTTCCCTTATCTCTTCTGCCTTCTGCACAGCTCCTTTCATCCCCTTGGCGGGATCTGTGAGAACCAAATCAGCTCCAAAAGCTCGAAGAATGGTTCTTCTTTCAAGACTCATTGAAGAAGGCATGGTTATAATGAGTTTATAACCCTTAGCAGCTGCCATGAATGCCAAACCAATGCCAGTGTTTCCGCTGGTAGGCTCAATGAGGACACTCTAATAACATGAACATCAATAAACCAGATTAATACCCAAGTACACAGTAATAAGTTTGCTTGAAAGATAAGACTGTGAAATGATAATAATTTGGTCAAGTGCCTTACACGAACACTCCTGTGTTCACGTTTTAAAATTGAAAGCTAGATTATGTCAATAGCAAAAAGCATTAAACAACAACAACTCATACAATACTACCATAAATTGAGAAGAATAAGTAGAGTGAAGCTTTGATGCAATGTGAAAGATAGGTATTAAACATGAATTCAAATCTACAAGGAGAGGACAATCTAAAGCAAGAACTAACTTCACCCGGTTTGATGAGTCCCTGCTGCTCAGCGTCCATAATCATGCTATATCCTATCCTGTAGGAAAATAAATAATCATATTGCATAAGTTTTCTGAGTACATATTGTTGCATGCCATAAGAGACTTGGACATCAATCATACAACATCTTTGCCAAATTTTTATCAATCTAAGCATGTCTAGAAATGTGTTATGAACATAAACAGGCAAGCACCAAACCTAGAGTAATCTGAAGAAATATATATATATATACCTGTCTTTGACACTGGAGCAAGGTTCCATCATTTCTAGCTTCGCAGCAACTTTGGCAACACATCCATCCACGATGTGATTGAGATATACCAATGGAGTTTTGCCAATTAACTGCACATTACAAAAATGAATTCACACGTACTGTGAGCTAAAGACAAAAAAAACAGAGTTGAACATGACTTACTTCAGTCACATCTTTTGCAATGCTTGACTGCTCAACCGCCATGTTAACCGAATCACTGCAAAATCATAAAATTGGCTCAAAGATCGGGTAATTAAAAACAGAAAGATACCTCATCATCATAAACTAATTATCCAACTAGTTTCAGCTGAGTTGAGTTATCCTGTGACTAAAAACAGAAGAATTTCCAAGTTTCAATTCAGAATGCATCGCTATTACATTGGTATTTTCTTTCTTGTTGTAAATATAAATACTAAAAAGAAACAGATCATAAACCCTATACTAAGAGAACGGAGAATCAGATAAAAAAAAATACAAAACAAAATAGTTCAAGCCTCAGATTGACCTAGAAAATTATACTGTCACAGAGCTCACGTTCAGAAACATTACTAGTTCTTCAAAACGTGGAATTCTTGTTCAAGTGTCACGAATCGATCTACTAAAGAAAAAAACTGAAGAAACATGCAGCGAAAATAAAATAAGTAGATTAAGCCCTGAAGTTTATGCTTGAAAAATCAAAAGTCAATAACAGAGTTAAAGCACTCTATCATCAATTAACTGATCAACGAGTAAGGTACATAAAATTCAGGCATCTAATTTAATCAAGGCAGAGGATATGAAAATAACAGAAAAAACATAGAAACAAGTGAAAAAAAAAATAAAAAAAGGAGTTAAGAGTTATAGCCATAGAAAGCCAAAAATATAAAAGGATAAAAGCTGGTTAGAACAATGCAATTCCAAGGCTCACCAGAGTGAGTCACCACCACAGCACAACCTTATCCTTACCAACGCTTGTTTCTGATAGAAAGATGGATCAGAGAAGACTTATATATGAAGAGGACGAGAATTTCAATGGTCTCTTTCCTGAACAACCAAACACATATATACAGATTTTAATTTCTCTCTCTCAGACATAGACAGGTCCTTTTTTGTTTTTTGTTTTTTTTTTTGTTTTTTTGTCTGTGCCTTTTTTGTTCTTGTTTCAAATTTCCAACACTGATTTCGAACATCACAGAAAAGTACAAGCACAGATTCCGCTTCCTTAAATGTCCACCTGAGATATTTTTCAAAAAATTATATAAACATTACGAAAATTTTTTGAATTGCAGTTTCATTTATTGTAACCGTTGAATTCATTATTATTTAAGAAAAAAAAAATTAAAGGCTCGGACAATTAATAATCTGTTCTGTTATGTTATGATAAATAGTTTACCAAATTAATGAATTATTACTTCAACGGCCTTTTCTGGATAAAGATTTTGTTCATCTTAAATATGTTTTTAGTTATGGTAAAATAAGTTGAGTTTTTATTTTATTTATTTTTAATTTTTGTAAAAGTTAAAATATATATATATATACCTTAATATTATATAATATTAATTAATTAATAATTATTGTAAGTGATTAGTGTTAATTTTACAATTAACACCTTAAATTTAAGATTATTTTTAAATAAATATTATAAATTAAAAAATAATTTAAAATTTAAAAGAATAAAAAAACTATAACTAAAATTCACACGTTTATAAACTAATTATTTAAATTTGTAAAAATAAATAAATAAATTACAAATCAAAACCAAGACTTCTTATTTTATGTAAATTAGAAATATATTTAAGTTTTTTAATATCTATATTATTTGCATAAAAATAATTTTTACTTAATTAATAATAATAAAAATGATAATAATTTCATTGAAAAACTGAAGTAACTTTCACTCTGAATCACTCACCTTGAATTTCAAAATCTGTTTAAATTAATATATATTAATGCAATTTTATTTTTTTTATGTGTGGCCAAATCAATGGGCAGAACTTAGTTTTGATAAAGGTCAACCATGACATGCTCAAAGGAAATTTCAAATCGCAATCAGATCCGAAATCCTTTTTTTATAATTTTTTTTTTTTGAAGGTTTTAAGATTTGAATGTCAAAAATGGCTACTACTTATATAACAAATGTTTCTTAACATAATGTATTAATTAATTACTTAACTATATTACGCTTTTATCTTTTATAATTCTATCGTATTTCATGAGTTATGCTAAAACACATCAAAGTATATTAATTTACACACATCAATATTATTAAAATATTTCCAAGCATATTCATTTAAGATTTAATTAAACTTTAAGTAACTTATAATGACCAAACTTATCCAATATTTAAGAGTCACCATGATAAGATTCCAATAAACTAATCATACTAATAATTATTTAAAAAACAATGGAGGCACTACAATTCAAGAAATAGAAGGTGACAGCACATTACCACATTGTGGACCAAAGCATGCGCAATACGTTACTTAAATTCAAACACCTCAATTAACAATTATTAATCGCATAATCCTTGGTTTTCAAAGTTTTGTAAACATAAGCAGAATTTTATTGGACTGTTTAAATATTTATGGAAATTTTTATTTTAATGTTTTAACTGAATGATAATCGTTATGTTAGACTTATTTGATTGAGTTGGTGATTCAAACTAATAATGAATGTATAACCAAGAAAATCTATCATATAAGATAATTGGGAGATATTCGTATTTTTTATTCATTGATTTCTCGATGTATATCTTACCGTAACTATATCAACTTTAATGAAATTAATCTTATAAACATCAAACATTATGGAAACTAAAATAAAACAAATAATAGTTATTTTAATATTTTAAAATTATTTTACTAAATTATTAACATTTTGATATTATTGATCAAATTAATATTTGACATTTTCATCAAGATTATTATTATTGCAAAATTTTATGCAACTTGTTGATGTTGATTATCATTTATTTTTCTTATTTTATTTTTTCTCGACAAGAGTACCTATAATTATACTTTTAAACTAGTTATTTTAATGTCATAAGGGTTAGATTTTTATTAATGATTGTTGTAAGAGATTTAGCTAATTATATTCTTGGTGTTGGGTCGGTATCTTTATTGATGGTAGGAATGAGTCCTTAACAATAAGATCTTCTTCCACTTCTCTTCATTAGCCAGAAAAAATCATACTCACGAATTCTCTCACTTGTACAATTTTGTTTTTATATCTTCTTTTTTTTGTTTGACATCACTTCGCACTCTCAAACTTATAAGATTGACAATTTTATTTGTCTCTTTCATTTTTATTTATTCTCTTTCGTTTATGTATTTTTTTTATGCACTTATATTCATTTTACTAAATAGATTGCAGAAACACGTTATATAATGACTTCTGAGACTTCTAATCCTTCCTATAGTAATATTGTTGCTGACAACGGTTTCTTCTCACAAAATATTTACTCTAAAAAAGTGGTAAAGATGCTCTAGGTAGTATAACAAACTTAGCTTGGAAGCATGAAATATGTATTGACGATGATCCAAGAAAAATTTTCTGAGGAGTGAATTGGCGTTCTTTGGGCACACCTTATTGAGGTTGGTGTAATCAGTGTACATTCACCACTTTTCAATGTTTTTCTTCACAAGGATGATGTTGATTAACCAAGTTGTTTAGTGGACTTCCCATACAAAACTAGCCTCTAAAAGCTTGTCCAACTCCTGCTCAACCATGATTTTCCTCCCTTCCCCCAGCTTCCTCTTTTTCTAAGCTACTGGTTTGACATCTCTACAATTGAGAGCTTGTAAGATATTATTCGGGGATCAATCCCCAACATGTCGGCAACTATCCATGCAAAGAGGTATTTGTTTTCCACCAACACCTTCTTCAACACTTCAAAGTTATTTCCAACAAAATTTGTGTCCATACTCGTTTTTTGGTCTTTTGTGCCTATCCTCAAAAGGATAGTCTCTTACCAAGGTCTCATCCTGGCTTCTTTGTTTACTTGTTGGTTTAGTCAATCATAGTGACCATCCGATTAGTTTCGGAGGTTCTTTGACTTGAGATTCTAGACTACTTATATAACACTCTCCAACAACCTTTTTGGTCAACATGTATCGTCACAATTCTTCACTCTTAGAAGGGAACTTCATTGTAAGGTGGGGGCTTGACATTATGGCCTCCCAACTTATTTAGAGATGGACAGTAGAAAAGTACATTATAGGATGTATTAGCATCAATGATTATGTACCTAACCTTTATGGTTTTGTAGCACTAACTTTTTTCACCAAACTTCGTGTATAAGTCGATGTAACACCGAGTATTAACTCTTTCACCCAAGAAATCGACTATCTGCTTGTGATAAGGTGTGATGGAATCCTCAAACATTTCAATATGAGATGTCGACCAAGCTTCCTCGATCAACCGAGGTCTTTATAATGATGAAGTTGATAATTTCAACTGATTATCATCATGTCATCATGATTAGGACCTAAGGCTTAGAAGTCTTCATCAATGAAGGTTATAACAAGCTCCTTATGATAATGGCGACAATATTAACCAACCGAATGACCCTTAGATGTCCTTTCAAGATGAGCAAAGATACCTCCTTTTGCAAACCCTATCGAAAATGGTATTGATAACCCCCTTAACAGTCATTTCCTATGGCGATCCCAGTTATCATCGTGTTACTCACTCATCCTTTCATAGTCTAACCGTTCATGGTTAGATTCTTGAGGTGGCTCTCTCCACTCCTCCCTTTTAACAAAAAAGAGGAGGTGTCCTACTTGCACCAACTCATTGATCTTGTCTCAAAGGGTATGAAATTCGTCTGTGGAGTACCCTAGTTGTAGTGATACCGACAATGCTTTGTGAGATCAACATTATGAGGAGTGTGGGTTTTTCAAGGTGTTAATATTAGCTCAACACTCAACACTTTTTCAAGAACTCAGGCTTAATCAACATTTAGTGGAGTGTGTTCTATTTAATGTAAGACTCGTGAGAGGTCTCTCAGTCTTTTTTGTAGTGGCAGTTGGCTTGGATCCTTGATCAAAGCTCGGCTATCGAATGCATCATCCACATTTCTCACCTTATTCTGAAACTCCTTTAGTTCCTTGAGCTGCATGAACTTAACTGCTTTGTCGTAGTTCATTGATGTTCATTGTTGGTTTCTTGCATAGGTTATCCGAGAAGGGTCTCGATTTCAGTGTCATTACCATGTGATGCATGGCCATCTTAGGATTTAGGTTTCATATGTTAAGGACGACCTTTCCAAATCACTTCATAAAGACATTTAGTGACTCTGCCTTCTCTTGTAAATGTTGACCATGGCTATAAATGTGAGATGGTGAGGTTGACTAATAGAGAATTGGATCCCGAATTTAACTGGTAGGGTATTGAAATAGTCAATTGAATACATCGGGAGACAGGGTGAACCAATCGGGAGCAATCCCTTTCAGCGAGGTTAGAAATACTTGGTAGAGTATTGCATCATCCAACAAGTACAAGTCGACTTACATGACGTAATTGCTTATGTGTTCGTCGAGGTATCTAGTGCTATCGTACTTGTCCAATTATTAGAAAGTCATATTCCTATGATATCCTCGATGAATGGGTGTCGATGTGATGTTAAGCTGAGGTTGTTCATGGAGGTAGGTGGTTGAAAGGGAATGTTTTGAGAACCATCGACTTCTAGTGTCTTTGGAAAGTTTTGATTTTACCCAGTCAGGTCCCAATACTTCTTCACAGTTTTGTTGCCCTCCAACTTTTATTGCATGCGGGCGTTCTTGGTCCTTAGTGCATAGATTTTCTTAGTGTTCTTCCTTTTCAAGGTCTTAAGCTCTTTCCTACTTCCATCATTAGCTCCATTTGGTCAACATTCTTATTGGTGGTCTGCTCCATGATATATTTGTCGTTGTTTATCATGATGTGCATGTTAACCATGTGTCTTTCCTGTAAGGTTGTTTACGTTCCACAGTATCAAAATGTTTGTAAAATCAAATATCATCCTATATCTTCTTATTCAACTTGTTGATCATCAACTATTAACTTTCCTTATTCTTTTATATTTATGGTCTCAATAAATATTTTCGGATACTTAAATCAGTTATCAGTTTAAGTAAGTTTAACATAATAAAAATTAAATCTTCATTACAATTAGAAGATTTATCTATTTATGTTGATTGAATTGTAATCTTCATTATGTAAAATTTGACAAGATAAATGATGATTGCACAAAATTAGCATATCGGTTGGGTCATTGATTTTCTAAGTTACAAGTGAAAAAATGACGAGCTCGAAAAAAATTCATAAAAACATAATTTCTTTAATGCACCAACTTTATATTGAAGTCATACGATATATTGCCTACTATACTAGATAAAATATTGATTACAAATAATATAAAAAATTTATTTATTTCTTGAACATAATAATATGTTAGGATAGCATGCCATAATTATAAAACACAGTACAATGTAAAAAATGGTTATATTAAAAGAATTATATTCTCCAGTAACGAGTTTTCAGAACTAGGACAATGATATATTTAGAAAATATTATCAACGTGAATAAACACTATTTCAAAATAAATAAAAATAATATTTTAAAGTACTAATTATTTTCTTTAATTGATGTTGTGCCTAAACATTATATTATTGACAAACATGACTTATCTATCTTTTAGCTTTTAAGTTAGTTATTTGTTCTTTTGCTTTATGAATTTATTTTTTATTTTTTAATTTTGTAAGGTTACAATTAATATTTGTTTAAGTTTTTATTTATAATTTTGTTTTTAGTAATGTTTCTAATAAAAAAAAATTATCAAGAGCTAAACCATTGAAATAAAAGCTTGAAGAAAATAAGAAATTATGTTAAAGAAAATAGTTGAATAGAATTATTTATAATAGTGCCTTTTAATGTTAGTTTTATTTTTTATTTTTTTCCTTTTGTTAATTAGTGACTTTTTATTTATTTGATAAAAATATTTTTATATTTTTAGATGTGGTATTTTTAGATAATTTGGAAATGTTATTGATTTAATTATATTAATTTATGTTTATCAGTTGTATTTATTAGTTATTAAATTATATTTCAACATAGTAATAGAGTAGTTTGGTTCGGTCCAGTTTTCTTATTTTCGATCTAAAATCCAAACTAAATTGACGGGTTTAGGAAAAAATAAACAAAAAAATATATATATAAAAGAGCTCAGTTTAAAATATTTTTAGATTTGTTGCATTGATTTTCAGCTAATGTTTCTATTGGTTCGGTTTTAAAAACTTTGGTAAACATTAATAATGATTATTGAAGATGTAAGGACCCTTAGATCCTCCTATTAAAAATATATCATCAAATAATTTCAAAAATAATGTAATATGCTTTAAATTTGATTTTATGATGTAGTAGAGAGTGTAAGTACATATCTTATTTTGACAAAGGCTTTAATCAATCCAATTTTTCTTATTTATTTTGTGTATACTTGCGCTCTAGGTTTAGTGATGAGATAATGACTTGGTTTATTAATTTAGAAATCTAAAATAATATATGTTTAAATTTTTTATATTACATATTTTAGTTATTGTAAATAAATATGCCTTTCTATGCAAGTTCCAAAAGCTACTTTTTTTTTTTTAGAACACTAAAATTTGGATGAGAGGTATTTTTCAAAATAAAATAAAAAAAATTAATTTTGGATCGGTTTAATGTTCAAACCGAAGCATAAAAAACCGAACTCGTGAAGGCTACCGGTTCGGCGAGGGCGCTCTTAAGCGGGGGCATTTTGGTCTCGTAAAATAAGGCGGCCACCGCAGCCGCCCGTACATTAAACGGCAATACAGATCTCCATCTTCTTCTGTTGGTTTTTATCATATTTTTTTCCCCTCTCTCTCTCGTCGTTTCCGAGCCGGGCCGAACCGAGCCGGAAATATGGGAGTGCCAGCGTTTTACCGGTGGCTCGCGGATCGGTACCCGCTCTCGATCGTCGACGTTGTGGAGGAGGACGCCGGCGACGGCGCTGTTGATGTTTCTAAACCTAATCCTAATGGCATGGAGTTCGACAACTTGTACTTGGACATGAACGGCATCATTCACCCCTGTTTTCACCCTGACGGCAAGGTACCTACATGCTTCACCTCACTCTCATTCAATCCATTATTCGGTTTTCGCGACTCCGAAATATTGCAACCGATTGACCTGTTATTCTGTTAATTGCATTAATGCCTTCTTCATTGGTTAAAAAAATATCAGTAGATAACCTAATAGAAATTGCGGTAGTGAACTCCTGAGATTTCTGGTTCAACTTCGCATTTCAAGTCTTGCGCATGGATTGATATTGAGGTCATATGTTCGTCAATTGATTGTTGAAAACTTGTTTTAGAATTTGTTGCATTTAGAGGCTCTGTAAACTGAGCTCCTGGAGGCATCGTGCATGGTCATATGAGCAGGGAGAAACCTTATACAAAGTTGACTAGACTATGGCGATTGGGATTTTTAGTTTCTTTATTTTGTGTCTAAACGAACGATTCACATTTCTATTATGTGAAGTGGTCGTTGTTGATTAATCTTTGATGAATCTTTAAAATGCAGCCGGCACCTGCTACCTATGAAGATGTATTCAAAATAATCTTTGACTACATTGACCATCTATTTTCATTGGTTCGCCCAAGGAAGCTTCTTTATCTCGCTATTGGTACGTAGCTTTTTTTCTTTATTGCATCTCTCATCAATGTAGTATTATGGAACACCAAGACATGCATTTGTTTTGCTTATCATATTGGATAAGAATCCAAATCCGATATCAATGCATAATTCTTTACCAATGCTTAATCTTATTTGTTACTCAAGGAGGAAATAAGATTGATACTATTCCTTTAAGTGAACAATGAATAAGTGACAAGGATTTATAATTACTATTTTGATTTTAGTCCATGTCCCAAAAGTATGCTCATTGTGTGGATTTAAGGAATGTGTGAATCCTATCCTATATATTTTAGGAATAGCCTTATTGGATAAATATTATATTTTTGGATCATAGTTTCTCATCATGGAGGATCTGCCAGGTCAGCTCCTTTAAGTTATAAATCTAAGATATTTGATATCTCTATGTCAAAAACTGAGGAATCACACTAAAGAATTTGTAAACATCCATCAACTTGGTCCCCTTTAAGCATTCTATTTCTTTTCAATGATTAGCAACTTGGCACATTCTTGTATGGTGTACCTTCAAAATTTCATGGAAATCTTTTCAGGTAAAAGATTCAGATAAGTGTTTGTAAAACATAATAGCCAATATGGAAAACAAGTACTATCTGATTTTTGGGAGGCTGTAATTTTTTTGTCTGCAATGTTATGTTATTGTATGTCTGATTTGACTTTGAATCACTTCCTCGTTTCAACCATTTTTTCCATATGTACTTTTCTTGCACCTTCAGACGGTGTTGCACCAAGAGCCAAAATGAATCAGCAACGATCCCGGCGTTTCCGAGCCGCAAAAGATGCAGCTGAGGCTGTAAGAATATGAACAAAATCCTATTTACAATGATCTGCTATTTGTATAACAAAAGTTGAGTACATGTGATTTTGTAGGAAGCTGAAAAGGAAAGACTCAGGGAAGAATTTGAGGGTGAGATGGAACTCTTGTCTTCTAAAGACAAACCTGAGACTTATGACTCAAATGTCATTACCCCTGGCACTCCATTTATGGCTGTGTTGTCAGTGGCTCTTCAGTATTATATACAGACTAGACTAAATTACAACCCTGGCTGGAAAAATACAAAGGTTGACCTTATCCTATTTATTCTTTGATCCCTTGATCTTTTCAATATTGTACATTCCTTCCCTCAGGATTAATCCTGTTTATTTTCTTTTCTCATGTTGTATATATCTTGCTTTCAGAACATTTTGTCTCTATATATTTATTTATGGAGCTACATTGGGTATTTTTTTGAAGGTTATACTTTCTGATTCAAATGTTCCTGGTGAGGGAGAACATAAAATAATGGAATACATAAGATCACAGCGCAACCTTCCTGGATTTAATCCAAATACACGTCACTGTTTGTATGGATTGGTGAGTTTTTGTCTGATTTAGAAAATTTCATTTTATCCAAGGTTGGTCTATTTATCCTTAGCTTTTAAATGGTGATGTCATTGATATGAGCTTTAATTCAGGATGCTGATTTGATTATGTTGGCCTTAGCCACACATGAGGTTCATTTCTCTATATTGAGGGAGGTTAGTTTCCAGTATACAAACTGCTAAGTGATTTTAGATCATTGATCCCAATAGACTGCCTTGATATTAATTACATGAGTGAACAGGTAATCACTTTCCCTGGACAACAGGACAAGTGTTATCAGTGTGGGCAAGTTGGCCATTTTGCAGCTGAATGTCGTGGTAAGCCAGGTGAAAAAGCTGAAGACTGGAATCCAGTTGACGATACCCCAGTTCACAAGAAGAAATATCAGGTTCGATATTGTAATCCAGCATTTTAGTCTGAATATTCATTCTTCTTTTCTGCTGATTTTTAGTTTGAAACTAAAACCTTCCATGTACAGTTTCTTAACATCTGGGTGCTGCGTGAGTATTTGCAATATGAAATGGAGATCCCCAACACTCCTTTTGAGATTGACTTTGAACGCATAGTGGATGATTTTGTATTTCTATGCTTCTTTGTTGGCAATGACTTTCTTCCTCATATGCCAACATTAGAGATACGTGAGGTAAGCATTTGGAACTCACCATATTATATTGAGGAGTAGCTTGAAACAAAAAAAAAAGTATGCCAGTGCTATATGCTTCTAGTTTTTTCTAATTTTTTTTTGTTAAACATGCTTAACATATGCTCTTTACCTGCATATCCTGCTTTATATTTGTTGTCTTTGATAATCTTTTTACTGCTTAAGGGGGCTGTGAACTTATTGATGCATATTTATAGAAAGGAATTCACTGCCATGGGTGGTTATCTTACTGAAGCGGGTGAGGTAAGTTTTTTTTTTTTTTTTTTTTTTTTTTGGTTTTTATTTTTTTTTTTTTTTTTTTTTTTTTTTTTTTTTTTTTTTTAATATTATAAATACAAATATTCAAAATCGAAACAATTTAAAAAAATACAAAAATTTATTAAAATCAGTTTTTTTTTTTCAGTTTTTTTTTTTTTTTTT
>Ga0099824_1005178_pt1 | contig 18463 bp, 12 predicted proteins | sample SiratrowhiteBW_FD_76837 | JGI IMG/M metagenome (GOLD analysis project Ga0099824, IMG submission 76837) | Root nodule microbial communities of legume samples collected from California, USA - Siratro white BW | ecosystem: Host-associated > Plants > Roots > Nodule | place: USA: California... | reverse complement strand
TGATTTCTTATTTTCATTACTTCTTGTCTTCAATTTTCTTCCAGGACAATTATCTTCCATTCATGGAGATTGTGTTAATTATCTCTCCATAAATTAATCTAGATCCTACAAACATTTAAAATTACATTAATAATACTCATTTGATATGAACAATAATGTCATTATAAAAAAAAAATATCATTATTTTTTCTACTCATTTATAAGGAAGACATTTGATGGAAGAATTATAAAAGGAAGACTTAAAGCTTTGGAAGAAGCAATTAGAAAAATAAATATGTGTAGTTTGTAAGAAATTAGAGAAACTTGAGAGACAAAAACTTGATGGTAGGAACTTGAGAGAACTTGGTTTTAAAATTTGAAAAATAAGAAGTGCCTTTTGGAAGTATTAAGCTAGCACATCCAACTGACATGGTCACATGAGCTAGTTTGAGTCATCATTTACTGTTCAAGTTTTCAAGACACATTCAAAGTACCTAAGAGCTATTAATTCATCCCATGTGCTTCCATCCTAGTCATCAGATAGTAATGATTATATTCTTTGCATGTAGAAAACTATCATGTACATCTTCCTAGTTTTCAAGAATTAGAGTAGATAAATCTAGTTAAGTGCAGTTATCCTTGATTAGCATATTTAACTCTTTTATTTCTAAGACTTTAGCCGAACTTATTTGTTGTAGAAAGGGGTGCTCTCTCTTGTATGTGAATGAAGAAGAAATTTCTCTAAAATATTTTATGAGTATTTGAGTTGTCTCTACTCTAGTATTTTGATTTTTATCTTGAGAAGCCTTATCAAGTAATTAATCTTCTTTCACTAGTCCTTGAAGGTTCTCATCCTTGAAGTGAGGTGGTCATTCTCTTCTCTTGTCTTCAATCAATTTCATGTTTTTTTTTCTTGTTGATTTCTTATTTTCATTACTTCTTGTCTTCAATTTTCTTTCAGGACTTCCTTTATATGCTCCAATTATCTTCCATTCATGGAGATTGTGTTAATTATCTCTCCACAAATTAATCTAGATCTTACAAACATTTAAAATTTATATCAATAATTGTGTTAGAAATTAATTAAAACCTTATATTTTAAACATGTTAAGATAATAAACAACAAATAAAAAACAGTAAACATCATCAAAATTATAATCAAATTAAGATATTATACTTTGTGAACACTTTCTTTCTATTATTTTAAATATTTGTAATTTAGTTTTTTTTTTTCAAAATGAATCAATATAATTTTTTCTACTGATTTCATATGAACAATAATAACATTATAAATAAAAATGATACATTCGTAGTTAAAGTTGAATTCTGAAGGATAACATGTGAAATGAATAATGAATGCTACTTGTGAGTGCAATAATCCCAGCATACTAAGTTTGATGGAAGAAGCTATTTTAACTAATTTAAAATTATATTTCAAACAACAGAAGAGCTTTTGCATAGGTGGATGATTTGTCCGTCCTACCTCATATGGCCTTGCATCACTTCTCAGCCTGTTTTGGAGTTCAATCCATTCCTGTTAGTCTCTATTTAATTTTTCATCCATTATCAGGAATTGAAGGAAACCGAGGTTCAGATAAAATAATTCATAAAGTCAATCCAATGTGCACAAAGGTGATCTTATTTTTATGGAAAAAAATGTTATCATTTTGAGTCATTTGAAAGGGATTCCTTGCTTTGATGATCTGTGGCAGAATAAATTACCATTTTATTTTAATTTCTCTACTTAGCCACGTTACCTACAAGTCTCTGTGCCGCCTCTTTGACCATTTCGGATCATTACAAATTGGCTTTGTTCTCATCGTTATAGTTTCTGAATCACAGTGACTTTGACCGACAAAAATTAGACCATTCTCTTTCAGAAAATCAAGAACATAAAATTAAATTGTGAAACATCACCCGGAAGACGTCCCCGAAAAACAAGCGGTATGAAAAAGTTTTCTATAGAAACTCTGATCAATATTGTTCTTTTTGTTGTGGTCCTACCATTTTGACTATGATGTTTTTATATATATCAGATAAATTTTTTGACTTTTTGCAAACCCCAAAGTTAGATTTTTTAGTACCATAGATTAGTGATTTAAATATTTTCACCATTTTTTTCCAAAGTAATACTTGATCTGTTTAATCTTATCTTATGTTTAGAAAATTAAAATACTGTTTTTTTTGAGAAAATTACTTTTAGATTGATAATATGAAATAATGTTGTAGGATAAATTTTTTAATTTTTATAATAAAATTTTAAAAATAAAAAAAATAAAAAAATTGGTTTGAAAAAAAAAAAAAAAAAAAGGTTAAACAGGGAGAAAAGAAATGAAAGATTGAAATTGAATAAGAAAAAATGAGACGAATTACTTCTCATGATCAATAACAACTAAATCGGTTAATTTTGAATAACATATTTAACTTTTATTATAACATAATAAATAATTCAAAATATATAAATATAAATAATAATTAAATACTTACAATTATATTATATTATAATTATAATAAAAATATTAAAATAATTAAAAAAATAAAAGAATTCAATATGTTATATTAAAAAATAATTAAAATAAAAATATTGAAATGATAAATAAAATAAAATCAATTGATTGTAAATTTAATTATTTATTTCAATATATTTTTTATTCTTAGTCACTGTAACTAGTATTAAACCTATATTTGTAAATTTTCAGACTTGTACAGTATTGAACCTTATACAAGTAATTAGCTTTAAATTTCTCATGTTGTTTGTAGATAAGATTATATTTGATATTATTTACAAAAGTAAATTTTTTTAAGGTTCAATAATATGTTTTTAATTTTAATTTACATTTTTACATTAAAATTTTTAAATTTATTTCATAAAATATTTTGTCACTTCACTCTCTCGTCATTTTTTTTTTTTCCTTTCCCACTCCTTCCTTAATAGAAACAAATCCTTAATTTAACGGGACCGTGCACAGTAACTGTGCCCTTCTGTTATTGCTTTATTAATTATAATTTTATATATCTGTTTTACAAATATGCCAAGATGCTTCCTCTGTCCCATACCACAGTCTCTGTTCGTCTGGGTGGATTACCCGGTGACCCTCTTCACCCAATTGCTTTGGATCCCTCTCTTTATAAGCCTAAGCCTTATTCTTCTCTTTCTCTGTTTTGGAATCCCAAGAGAAAAGGGTTGTTGAAAATATCTACTACTATGGCTTCTAATATCAGGACCAACAATTTCCTTCGCCATGTCGAATCAATGAGGCTTATGCCATCAGGTGCAGGTCACATTCCACACTTGAATGCCATCATACTTGGCGATTCTCTCGCCACTGAAGAGGATGATTTCGTTCTTCCTAGTGATGACTTTGCTAGCCAAGCTATTGTTCAGTCCCCAGAACAGGTTTTGACTTATCAACATATGAAGAGAAACAATGTTTTTTTTTTTTTTTTTTGGGAATTAAGTTTTTGCACAACATTTTGTAAAAAAAAATGTTTTTTTTTTTTAATGTGTGTGTTTATGATTTGTGATCATCAGTATCTGAAGATGTACAAGAGATCTATTGAGGACCCTGCTGGGTTCTGGTCTGAGATTGCGGAAGAGTTTTATTGGAAACAAAAATGGGGTGATAAAGTATGTGATGAAAATTTTGATATAAGGAAAGGGAATATCAAGATTGAGGTAACTGATCTGTTTCCATTATCCATTTTGGATCTTGTTTTTGCCTTTGCTTTTGTTTTTGTTTTTCCTTCTGATAGTGTTTGTTCAGAGACTGAGTCTGTTTTCTCTTGTTGCATTGCTTCAGTGGTTCAAGGGTGGGATCACCAACATCTGTTATAATTGCTTGGATAGAAATGTTGAAGCTGGACTTGGTGACAAGGTAGCTATTTACTGGGAAGGCAATGAACCTGGTTTGGATGGTACTTTGACATACAGCCAGCTTCTTCATCAAGTTTGTCAGGTTTGTTTTGACTTTCCTCTGTCTGCATGCAAGGAGGATAGTCCAGTTCCTCAAGTTTAGGTGGTAATATATTTTGTTTTTGAATTGTGAAGACTCAATGTAAAATCGCCAAATAATTGAATATTTCTATGTTTCAGCTTGCTAACTATCTGAAGGCTAATGGTGTGAAAAAAGGAGATGCTGTAATTATTTATTTGCCTATGCTTATGGAGCTCCCCATCGCAATGCTTGCATGTGCCCGGATTGGTGCTGTTCATTCGGTATCAACATGAACTTATTTTTTCCTTGTTTGCGATTTTCTGTTTGCTCGTGTTAAACTACTAGATTGCTTCATATGTTTGACTTGCCTTTGAGTTAATAGTTAATTATTGTCATCTGTTCAGGTCGTATTTGCTGGTTTTTCTGCAGAAGCTCTTGCCCAGAGAATAGTTGATTGTAAACCAAAAGTTGTAATTACTTGCAATGCTGTTAAAAGGGGTCCTAAAGTTCTCTATCTGAAAGATATTGTTGATGTTGCAATCAAGGATTCAGTCCAAAATGGAGTTTCTATTGGTGGGAATATCTTAATTTGTTTAATATTTCAGTTATATAATCAATGCAATATTGACCAGTTCTGATTTGCTGATTAAAATTCAGACATTCATGTGCAGACACACAAACACTGAGGGAGAGAGAGATATCAATATAGAAAATACCAGTACGAAGTTTATGATTGGTGACAGAAGTGGAGCTAGATAGGTCAAACACATTGAATAAAAAGTGGACTGTATTTTAACATTTTCTAGGTTGTCAATAAACATATCCTTGCGGATGTTGTTCATGTCTCTTTCCCTTTTTCATTTATTGTGGGGTATTAAGTTTGTGACAAGTGAGTCCTATATCAGTTGGGCGTGAGACACAAATAATAATTAAAGTAGTTCCTGTCCTCTCTTTGCAGCCTGGCCTTTTGGAGTAGGCTTTCTTCACAAGTTTATTTGATAGTTTGCGAATGTCATATGATGAAAACCTAGCGCATAGAAATCAGTGACCATTTGTAATTTCATTTACAATAACCAATCCAAAGTGACTTCACTTATATCGATATGGACTAATAAAGTAGGCTGGGATGTTGTAAAACTTCTCCCTTGATGGTTCTGGATGAAACCCTGAGCACCAAAATTACTTAGGTATGTGAGAGAAAGGTAGAAGGACCATCATCACATTGGATCAGGCACAGGGAGAAGAGATGAAGGAGACAACATACTCCTTAACTATTTACCATACTGGCAGTCTATATAGGACGTGAGAAATAAGGTGCATGAGCATGTGGGGTAGGGCGGAGGGAGGGATTTTGGTTAGAACTTGGGAGAGACTGGCCTCTCAAATTGTCCCAGGGGATTTTCTTCTTTATTTTATGCAACTCTCTAAACATTGGGTCTGAATTCATTTGTTTCAGATCCATTATCAATACAGAAATAGTTCACATATATCTTTTCCTGCACATTATCTCTGGTATCTAGCAGTTTTTGTCTGTCTCTCTTGACCTGTTTCCCAATGTAACAGACATTTGCAACTGAACTGAGTAATATAATTAACTTTAGGGTTTGTTAAGATGTATATGCTACATCCATAATCTCTGGTTCATTATGTTCCCTTTATTATATTCCTTGATCTTATTCTCTTGGTTTTCTTTGCCTGTCTCAACAGATAAATGCCTAGTTTATGAAAACTCATGGGCAACGAAGAGGGAAGATACCAAATGGCAGGATGGGCGTGATATATGGTGGCAGGTTGGTATATAAAATTCCCATTTAGCATATAAACTCTCACATGGTTAACTAAGTGTAGAAGCATGATTCTATTTTCAGTACTCTGCAAACTGTCTACATGCCATGCCAAATAATTAGTTACATAATTGTTTCAGACTGAATTTCTTCAGTTATTTCAAGCAGATTAATTTGTTTCATATGATAAGTTGCTATGACTCTTGAATTTCTGTTTAGCAGTGCTAAATATGTTTTCAATATCCCACTTTGTCTACGATCATGATAAAGTTCATACTTCTTTTGAACTTTATTTTGGCTACCTTTGATTGGTTTTGCAGGATATCGTTCCTCAATATCCAACTAGTTGTCCAGTGGAGTGGGTTGATGCCGAGGACCCACTTTTTCTACTCTATACAAGTGGGAGCACAGGCAAACCTAAGGTATTTGTGTGCTGTTACTGCTGTACACTAAGTCATGTTTCTTTTTCTTTTTCCTTTCTTCATTTCAGGCTGCTGCTTTCTAATATTTATGTTCCTAAAAGGGTGTCTTGCATACAACTGGTGGTTACATGGTGTACACTGCAACAACATTCAAGTATGCATTTGATTACAAGCAGTCTGACATCTACTGGTATCCCCTAGAAGCATTTTCTTCTAACCTTTTTATCTTTGACACGTTCTTGATGTATCTGGTTCACTACTGTTATGTAAATGCTTTATACTCTGACTACAGGTGCACAGCAGATTGTGGTTGGATTACCGGGCATAGCTATGTCACTTATGGACCCATGCTCAATGGTGCATCTGTTGTTGTATATGAAGGGGTAATAATTTTTTTCTTGAAACGTAGTTATTTATTTGTGTGGCAGGGCTAGATAAAATGAATCCAAGTGACATGCCAGCAGTCGAACCGGAAAGACCAATTTAACCATAAATTAATATATTTCTACAATTTAAGGATTCTCAAAAATTGGTTGACCATGTGAGAAGAAGAATGATTGAAGCCCAGTTGAACAGATAGATGTTAGTTTATAAGCAGTGTAGGAAAATCAAGAAAACCTTAGTGAAACCAAGTTAGACTTTAGATCAAATTTCATCTCTGAAGACTTTGGCTCAATAATATTCTTTGATAAAGTAGCCAACCACACCCAGTGGGAAAAACTATTTGGTCGTTGCTGCTTGTTGTTAACAATTCTAAAAAACAAAAGTACAGATTGTGTTATACCAGTGAATGTATTGCTTAAGAAAAGAGTTTTTTATTGGCTCGCAGAATAGTTACAGAACAGAAAAAACAAAATGAGCAGCTAAATGCATTTTAAAGTGACTACTTCATGTATCAATAATTGACAGAAAGAAGTTTAAGGCCCTCATAAGCAAGAGGTCCATAATTAATGCCTGATCAGTTGGTTATCTTGGCTGTAGTTACATACATTGCTATTTTGATTTGCTCATACTGAGCTTTGGAGATACACTAATTGTCTTGGCAATATATATATATATATATATATATATATATATATATATAGTGTGTGTGAATAAAAGTAAGGTGATCTCCGGAAACATCATATTATTGGCATGTTGAGTTCATAAAAAATTACGAGTCAATGAGTTGCTAAGAAATACTTCACTTCAAATCTTATATCAACCTGCATGCAGGCTCCTAATTACCCTGATGCTGGGCGATGTTGGGACATTGTTGACAAATATAAAGTGTCAATATTCTACACTGCCCCCACACTGGTGCGGTCCCTCATGCGTGATGGTGATGAGGTAAGATATACCTCATGATTCCGTGTGTTAGTATTTCTGTGTGAAAATTTATTTGACTATGAATGAATGCTTTTGTGTACACACACAACCCGGCACGTCTCATCTCTTTTGGCTCTACTCTAGCCATACCTCAAATTAGTTTTAGTTTCAAGGTTGTAGAAAGGTAGCCTTGTTGCAATGTTAAAAGAAGTTAACTGTTTATTGTGTTGAGAAAATCCTGTTTATATTGTTTGCATTGCAAATATTTCAGAACAAAAACAAAATGAAAACAACATAATTATTTTGTAGTCATTAATGAAAACATAAAATGTTTTCTCAAACCAAGTAGGTCCTTATTATTCAAGATTATTTATTATAAATAGAAGGTTATATAAATCATGTAAAATTGATATCTTTGCATCTCTTATAGGAATATAACATGTAGTTTATATTGATATTTTGAATAAAGTTCCAACTACGATATCTGAACATATTTTGTTTTTAATATGTAGTCTTCCATTGGTTCTTAATTTAAGTATTGTTCATATTGTAATCTGTGCAGTTTGTTACTCGCTACTCAAGGAAATCTTTACGAGTCCTAGGAAGTGTAGGTGAGCCCATAAATCCTAGTGCGTGGAGGTGGTTTTACAATGTAGTTGGAGATTCAAGGTGCCCTATCTCTGACACTTGGTGGCAAACAGAAACGGGTGGCTTCATGGTATTGTAGCTTCCATTGATTATCTGTTAAATTTGGTTCTAATGGCTGGCAATGAACATAGATAGGCTCATTCCATTAGTCACAAATTCAATTAATTTGTTGCATACCACATGTGCACAGCTCAGGAGGTAATGGACACACACACGAGTGAGATGTTTATCATGTCTGTGCACTTGTGTCTGAGTCTAATTTTTTTTTTCTGTTGCTTACAGATAACTCCGCTACCAGGTGCTTGGCCCCAGAAACCCGGTTCTGCAACTTTCCCTTTCTTTGGAGTTCAGGTCTTCTATGCTGACCTTATGTGTTCCTTTTGTAATTTAATGTAAACTTTTTTTTTTACTTCTGTTTTACTATTTCCCTCTACCTTCATTACTGACTAACTTATTTGTAACTGTAGCCTGTCATAGTGGATGAGAATGGTGTTGAAATAGAAGGTGAGTGCAGTGGATATTTGTGTGTTAAGAAATCCTGGCCTGGAGCTTTCAGAACTCTGTATGGTGATCATGAAAGATATGAAACAACATATTTCAAGGCTTTTGCGGGATACTATTTCAGTGGTGATGGTTGCAGCAGGTTAGTTTTTTGCTAGCATTATATGCCAGTTCCCAGGATTCTAGTCTAATAATCTTTGAATTTGAATTTAGCCTACGTGAATTAAATTTCTGTAGTTTTAGCTCAAATCAGGAAATACCACCAGAACACGAGACAATGTGTGGGATGATTATAATATGCCCTTTAACTTTGTTTCAGGGATAAAGATGGATACCATTGGCTCACTGGAAGAGTTGATGATGTGATCAATGTCAGGTATTCTTTAAATTTTGAAATCTCTTTCTGATGATTCCGCAATCTTACAATTTTCTTCTTTATAGATATAAGCACGAAAACACAAATAGAAATGTCTATCTTCCATGTGGTTCTAATCTTTTTGGTGTTCTAGTCTCATATAATCATGTTATATGCAGTGGCCATCGGATTGGCACAGCAGAAGTGGAATCAGCTCTAGTTTCACATCCTAAATGTGCAGAGGCTGCTGTGGTTGGTGTGGAGCACGCGGTATGTATTGAATGCATCATATTTTTTTTGTGTGCTGGTCATCGAGTATGTTTTTGTATGAAAGAAATTAGGTTCAGTTTCTGTTTAGCATGCCAATGATTGCTGCTAATCAACTACCATTACTACTGTAGGTGAAAGGACAGGGTATATATGCATTTGTTACAATAGTGGATGGTGTTCCTTACAGTGAGGAACTACGGAAGGAGCTCGTACTCACTGTTCGAAAGCAGGTCTGTACTTCAAACTGACAACATGGAACTACTGTGCCTTGCTAAATTCTCTAGATATTACTTTTTTTTGAGTTATTATTCTGTTTTCCTTACACAATTTTCCTGGAAAAGGATCACATTTTGCCTGCACCACTACCATGTAATAATATGGCTTTTATACAGTAGTTTTGTTAGAGATTCCACGATGAGTAAAGATATGATTAAATTATAATATATAAATGAGTATAAATTTCATTTTACAAACTGGTTTGATAAAAGACTGAGTTAGACTAGTCCACTTTCTAAGAGTTACATTCTAGATTGACCAGGTTTTGATCCATTTGAATACCTTGTAGTGTTATTAGTTGTTTAAAATATTTATGAGAATTTTATCATCTCACAATATGGTGTGAACCAATTGCATATTATTGAAAACAACTTAAAAGATGTAATGAAATCTCTTTTACTTTTGTTGTTGGTGCCTTGATAAGTAATTTTGTGAATCCTGTGGTACCCTAGACAACATTTCAAATCTTTGCTTGAGCTTAACGTGTTCTACCTTCAGATTTATCACCACCAGTGATCATCATCCAGCTTTACATGTATGAATAGTATTTTTCAGTGTCTGCACTGATTCTCAGTTAATTTTTTTTCTTTAACCTCTCATTCTATATTTAATCAGGTTGCAGGTCAACCATGTATTCTTACATTTATAGGTAAATTTGTATGAATATTTATAAAGGAATGATGACATTCTCTTCTTTAACATTTCAGATAGGAGCCTTTGCAGCACCTGACAAAATCCATTGGGCACCTGGCCTTCCAAAAACAAGGAGTGGAAAGATAATGCGAAGAATTCTGAGAAAAATTGCTTCCAGGCAGTTGGATGAACTTGGAGATACAAGTACCCTTGCAGATCCAAACGTGGTCAATCAACTTATAGAACTTGCTGATTCTTGAAGTCCCAAACTTTGTATTGTTATAGGTATGAGAAATGCTAGTAAACAAACTGTTGTGCACTCTTTATTTTAGCTAAAATTTATTGGAAATCACAACTTTATGAGTTACCACTATTTAATAAAATTGTCAGGATTTTGTGGTTTCTTATAAATTTTTAACAATTGTAGAGAGTGTATTTGAATAAGTGTTAGAGTGAATTACTAGTACTTCTCGAAAAGGTCGGACAAATTTTGCCTGAATGAGTATTTTATGGAAAATGTTAGTGCTGGTAAAATAATAAATAAATCATCCATATTTCTTTTCTTAAAATTCTCTTCTCTCTATTCCAACCTGCACTCTTCTTCTTTTCACATAAAATGGATATTAAATTAGTGAGTCAATAGTGGTGGATGCCGAATCGAATTAGAATACGAAGGAAACAAGAACATATACGGCGTGAAAGTGCTAAATTTGATAACAGAATTTGAGTTATAAAGGATAAAAAGAGTCTTAGATAATTAAGGAATACTCAAACAATTTTTCGGGTACAAATAACCAGAAAAGTTATTGGAAAAGGAATTTCTAAGCTAATTGAGAAAGTTTTGATAACCAGAAAAATTATTGGAAAAGGAATTTCTTGATTCTAAGCTAATTGAGAAAGTTTTGATAAAAGTGTTAAAACACAAAGGATCTCTCTATAATTATTTTGACAAAAGTGATATATGTCTTGCAAGTAAAAGAGCAATGAAGAATAATGAGAAGAAAGTGTTGTTGAAAATATAACAAAAGGCGTATCGTTCAAGTTCCTCTCGAAGTAAAAAAACTATAAAATGAGCAAATATAACAAAAACAACAACACATGTCTTTTCTTCTTATCCATATTGCGAAGAAAAATAATCACCAATGCCACAAATGTGGTTAATTAGTATATGTATAAAAGATATGCAAATCTCATCATCTCAAAAAAGATGTCAAGATTAGAGAAGACGAATCAGAAGATGAACTATTTGTTGCAATATTGTGTATTATAACCAATAAAAGGTTGGTTTATCGATAGTAGTTTTCCAAACCACAAACTCATCATCGAGAACTTTTCAAAGAGTACAACAAATTAAATATTTTTAAAGTAAGAGCTGGAAATGAAAAACAAATTGATCTGAAAGTTATAGGAAAAATTGAAATTAAAATTCATTAAGGTATAAATTAATTTTTGTTGTCTTATATATTATCGAGATTTAATTAGAATTTGTTAAATGTTACTCAACTATTAGAGAAAGGTTAATGTGTCTTTTGAAAACAAACTTTATGTAATTAAAGATGCAAACAACCTCTGGAAATATTCAAAGTTAATGTGAAAGAGAAAAGCTTTGCTTTGGATTTAATGAAAGAGGACTTGGCTACAAATGAAAAAAAATGTAAAAGAAGGATCAAGATCAAAATAAAATGGATATCTCTTGAAAAAGTTTGATACTCGATACAACAAAATAAATGAAGAACCATATCTAACATCCATGAAAGGTCTAATGTCTGATATTATTACCATGAAATCCACAATATACAAAGATGAGGTTGATAAAAGAAGAAATACATCGAAAAATGTCAACTTAGATGAAGATGTGTCTAAAAGGAAAAGAAAGACTACAATTACGAATTAAAAGAAGAAAAAAACAAATTTAAAAAGTTGAAATTCAAATAAACAAATATTAATACAAAAAATCTTGAATATTTGTTTAATATCTTTTATTTAAATTAGTTTTTATAAGATCTTTCTATTTTTTTTTAATACCTTTTACGTAGAGATCAATATATATTTATTTATTATTTAAATTTAGGAAATTAAGATTGGTATACTGTGAATATTGATACAAGCTTTTTTGTATAATATATCTCTTAAATTTTCAAAATATACTTCTAGAAATTAAAATTTTAATAAAATTAAAAATAAGAAAAGCATAGATAAGAAAAATATCAATTCATCATGGTATTAGGAGTACCAGTGAATGAAGAAGTAATTTTTTTTTCCTATAATTTGGTACATTTTTTCAAAGTAGTGTCCAAAATGGGCAATTTTTTTTTACTAAACTGATTGGACACGATTTCATCCACTATAGACGATTTTAGCCTAGGTAGATAGAAATCGTATCACGATTTTAGTAAAAATTTCAAGATCGTCGGTGTAGAGGACGATTTCAATTAAACACATTAATTAAAACTGTTTTCTTGAAAAACGATTTCTATGCAACGACATTTTTTAAATATTTGCCATTATTTATGTTACGTTTAACGCAATGCAGTTTGGAAATTAGAAAAATTGAATATTAAAAATATTTTTATAATATTTTTTTAGATTATGATATTAATATTTTTATAAAATTAAATATAATATTTTATAATATTAAAAATTAGAAAAATAAGAAATAAGAGAATTTTGTTTGAAAAAAATATTTTTATTACAAAATAAGTAAATTTATAATATTAAAATTATTTTTAATTATGATAAAGAAATTAATAATTTGACGTAAAAGAAAAATAATGACTAAGTGATTAAATATTTGTTATGGAGGTAACTAAATTGACTAAATAAAAGTAATGAATTACATAAAATAATTACAGTTTATAGGGACAATTTTTCCTGTTATGGCCCTCATTACGACAATAACTACATTTTTTTCCTATTTGAAATTGGCTTAGCCATTATGTTACATATTCAGGTTATAATTGGTTTTCCAAATTCACTTCATCTCAAGTCGGGGTTGGGTATAAAATTTAAACCCGTGTAAGAAGACCAATAATCTTGATTTTAAACTAGATGAAATTGTATCTCATAGGTCTTGTAAATGTTGTGGAGGGTGTAGACAGAGGCAACAAATATGGTGAAATCTAAATGGCTATATGAACAAATTGTCATGACATGTGTACAAGGTAGCCTCAAAGCACCACCATTCATTTAATTTGATTGTGTCGACGTCGTTGGGGAGTTGCCATCTCATTGACATCAAACTCTGAGTTTTGAGGGTCATATCTTTGAACATGGCACATAACATATTGTTGTTCATTTTTTGGTAAAATGATAGTAATATCTTCCGGATATATGTGACCTGCTCATAACATGCAGTTAGCCTTTGTGCCTCACTGAACAAACCAGTCTCTTATTGTTTTGAATGTTGTCTTCACAAGAGCATATACCGAAAGTGATCGGGCACCCCTCAAAACGGAGTTTATGCATTATGCCAGGTTTGTTGTCATATGGTCAAAACTCTTGGCCCCCCATGAAATACGTGTGTCCATTTTTTCAACGGTATTTGATCGATCCAAGACAATGCTTGTCGAAATTCTGATCGAATTGCAGATAATTTGACCATCACAATTGGTTGTTTCATCTCATATAGTATGATAATCTAAAAAATTAAATAAGTTAAAGGACTGCATTTGAAATTAAAAATAAAGAAAGAAAACATACCGATGTTGATTAATTGTCGCTTCAACTCAATGTTTTTGAACTTCTTGTTGAAGTTGGAAGCAATGTTGACAAATGGCTGCTCCTCTATCAGTGATTAGGCAAATATTTGGTTGAGGAGTGACATATTCATGCAATAATTGGAAGAACCATATCATTGCTTCTTTTGTTTCTCCTTCAACAATGACAAAGGTAAGTGGAAATATGTTTCGATTTCATCTGGAGCTATTACAAGGTGTCGTGATATTTGCCAGTCAGGAATGTGCCATCTACTTGCACTATAGGCTTGTAGTAGTTAGATTTGTCAATGTAAGGCTTGAACGCCCAAAATACCCAGTCTAGGATGTAAATGGAGTGATCCTCGACACCGTCAACTACAATCGGATGACCGGTATATTAGACAATAGTCCCTGAAAGTGATTCCTGAAGAGCTTGCAACCATCTCAAAAGATCCCAGTCTTCGAATTGCATTGCAAGAGCTTTTTGTTTTGCCTTCCAAGCTTTCTTGTATGACACAGAGTAGCCGTGATGATTTTAGATTTTAGCAATCAAACTTTTAACAGGAATTGAGGGATTTACCTTCACTGAATTGGCCACAATTGAAGCAATTTGTGTCAAATCCAATTTGATGTGGTCCTGAGATAGAACAGTAGTTAAGCACGTGCGAGAGACTTTAATTTCTTTTGATTTCTCACTGTTGAAGAATTTACTTAAAGAAGCCCATAGTTGTCATTGACATCGGCTTCCATAATTTACGCATGTACCTATCTGTCTTGGACTCCACAACCACAAATTTGTAGCCCTGGTCAATGTGATATTTTTTGATAGCAATAGAGTGACATCTTTTTTTTGTGAAAATGCATGCGTTCACATAACTCGAACTGAATAGTTTGACCAACTCTATTAAATGATTGATTAGGATTTGTCGATGATGTCGGAACAGGATTGTCATTGTGCTCATCATCTTCACTAAAATCATGAACCATATCCCGGATGATAGGCTCGCCGTCACAAAATGTTGAACTTCCTCCGACACCTCACAAAGCCATTAGTAGATGGTGAATTTTTTTAACTGAGAATGGAGTGAAAATATTGCAAGCAGTGCATGTTCAATTGGAAATGTTGACATTTGTTATATATAAGCTTGTTGCAAATTCATTTCACCCAACTTTTGAAATTTGAATTGTAGGAACAGCTGGTTTCAGAAAGGGGGTTGAATGGAGCCTGAACTCAATTCGCTATAAATAAAAGCCACCAAGCAAGATCATCTAAGACAAGAACATATAAGCACAGATGAAGCAATTTTATACTGATTCACCCTAATCTCTTGGGCTACATCCAGTTCTCCCTTGAACAAACCGTTCAAGAGGTTCCACTATTCAGTAAATAGTTACAACGAGTATACAAACCTCTTTAGGTTACAACAAGTACACAAACCTCTCCAAGTTATAACGAGTACACAAACCTCTCCAAGTTATCACGAGTACACAAACCTCTTCAGGTTATACCAGTCCCAATCTCCCCCTGATATTAAGACCACTCAAGATTGAAATAAACACTCTCAAAAGAGAGAATGATGAAAGTTCACAAAGCTTTACTTCACAAAGGTAAAGAATTACACAATGGTTTCACACAATCCAAAACCTTAGATGCTCTCAATAGCAGATTGACAATAGACATGCAGTAGATACTCTAATTTCTCTTTTTTTCAATGTCTTGCTCAATGTATTTCTCTTTTTTCTTTTTCTTATTTTCCTTCTTATTCTTCAACTTGAAACTGCTAAACTATATGTAGCTTTTTAGAAATTAGCTGTTGGGATGCTTGAACAGAACAATCTTAACTTTCTAATGTACTAGAGCTCAAACTGGAAATATTTCTCTAATTTTCATTCAACATTAAACTTAATTAAGTCTATATCAGAAATAATTTAAACAACACAAGATATCTTTAATTTGAAACAATTAATCACATTTAAATATTCCATAATAATTTGAATAATTTTCATTATGAACAAATTTGAACATTAAAGAACATCATGCTATAAAATCAATTAATCACATTTCAATATCCCATAAGAATTTGAATAATTTCTATTATGAACAAATTTGAATGTTAAAGCACAATATGATATAAAATATGATTTTGATATTTATGTGAAAGACACTTTATTTTGTTTTTCATATTTAAAAAAATATTTTCTTCTTCTTTTAATTTTAAACAAACTTAATATAATTAAATAATAGTAAATAAATACTTATCTCGATTTGTAGGACATCTCTACATACTCATCATGATTAGAGATCTGTAATATTACTATTGTAACATACATGTAAGATCATCAAATACAAATAAATACTTGGAGTATTGTTATCATCAAAACTTTATTAGAGGATTAGACCATCTAAAGGGACTTTGGACCATCTAATGATTCAACATGAATTATTGAATTGCAGTGATTGAATTCAGAACAACAATCAATTACAGCTTTTTTCAATGCAATGCATGCTCTTTCAAATCATTCAGACAAACTTTGAATTCGGAACATCAATCTATTATGTTCTTTGTCAATGCAATGAATGCTCTTTCAATTCATTCAAAAACACGTTTGTGGTCGTATCCAAGCTAGAGGGAGAATCTTACATACCTGAAATCGTAGCAGGCTAGAACGATTTTAGAAAAATTGAAATCGTGCAACCAGGGCACAATTTCTTTGCGCCCAACGTAAAGAAATTGTCGCCAGGTGGCACAAATTCAGTTGTTCTAAGATCATTCCATCCTGGTACGATTTCAGCTCTTCAGAAATCAATCCCATGTGGATGATTATTTTGTACTTGAGTGGGGGCCCTTGCATTCACATTTGTTGTCTTCACTAATGTAGGCACTGTGTGTGCTTATTTTTGCAGAAGAAAGCACGAAGTGTAGTGCGTGTAGGTTTCTTTTAATTTTTTAGAAATCACATGTGTCTGTAAAGATTCTAAATACGCGTGGTGATGTATAGTGTGTGGGCAGAAGACTTGAATTTCAATTTAAAGGCACCCATAGCCTTACTTTAGTCGTGTCATCACTCACTCTTTCTTTCACTCTTGTTCTTTATTCTTCTTTGATTCTCCATCATTGTGCCATTGTTTCACTCTTTCACTTGAAACACAGATTTTGAAAGGTTTGCAGAAGAGGTTTCCGTCTAAGTTTCAGACCATAAAATTTAGGCTACAGTTGGTTCAAGTAAGCACGTGTAACTGTTTATTTCAAATTTGTATTAATCGTACTCTACCATGGAATTTTGTTTGTGTTAAATTTGATGACTGTTGCACTTCACTTTGATATGAAAATACATGCCTTTTGATGTTGGTTTATTGTGATATGATAGATAATTCGTATTCTAATACTTGAGTTGCTCATTGCGTTCATGATATGACACAACGTTAATGGTAGTAGCTTGCAACTGTAATGCTGCTATAATGGGATGCGCTTAAACGTTCAAAATTGTCAATAATTATTATTATATTATCAAATGTTATTTTTTTTATTTATAAATGTTATTATATTATTATTATTGTTGTTGTTGTTGTTGAACATTAGACGGTCCAAAGCCCCTTTAGAGGATCAAATCATTTGATAAAGTTTTGATGATAACAAAACTCAAGTATACATTATATTTGATGACTTATATACATTGCACAATTAACATTATTATTATTATTAAAGCAGCAAACACATGATCCATGAAGAAATAAATTTTCTATTATTTACTTTTATGTTATTGATTTGATTTAAATTGATTTTATAGCATGATGTGCTTTAATGTTCAAATTTGTTCGTAATGGAAATTATTCAAATTATTATGGAGTATTTAAATGTGATTAATTGATTTTATATCATGATGTGCTTTAACATTTAAATCTATTCATAATAGAAATTATTCAAATTATTGATGAGTATTCCAGATATAATTTCTCTATTTTATTTTAAATTATTTTTGATACAGAATTAATCAAGTTTAATGCAGTTTAAAATATTAGAGAAATATTTCCAGTTTGAGCTCCATACATCGGAAAGTCAAGATTGTACTATTCAAGCATCCCAACGGCTAGTTTCTAAAAAGCTACATATAGAAGAGCAATAAAAAGCTACATATAGAAGAGCAAGTTCAAGTTGAAAAAAATAAGGAAGCAAAAAGAAAAATACATCATATAATACATTGAAGAAAATATACTAAGTGTCTATTGTCAATTTGCTATTGAGAGCATATAGAGTTTTGGGTTGTGTGAAACCACTGTGTAATTCTTCACCATTGTGAAGTAAACCCTTGTAAGCTTTCATTGTTATCTCTTTTAAGAGTTTTTCTTTAATTCTTGAGTGGTCTTGATCTCAGGAGGAGATTGGGACTAGTATAACCTGGAGAGGTTTGTGTACTCGTGATAACCTAGAGAGGTTTGTGTACTCATTGTAACCTGGAGAGGTTTGTGTACTCGTTGTAACTATTTGCTAAACAGTTGAACCTCTTGAATAGTTTGCTTAAGGGAGAACTGGATGTAGCCCAAGAGATTAGGGTGAACCAGTATAAAACTGTTTTATCTGTGCTTATATATTTTTGCCTTGGTTGGTGGTTTCTATTTATAGCGAATTGAGTTCAGGCTCCATTCAACCCCCCTTCT
>Ga0099824_1005176_pt1 | contig 18472 bp, 17 predicted proteins | sample SiratrowhiteBW_FD_76837 | JGI IMG/M metagenome (GOLD analysis project Ga0099824, IMG submission 76837) | Root nodule microbial communities of legume samples collected from California, USA - Siratro white BW | ecosystem: Host-associated > Plants > Roots > Nodule | place: USA: California... | reverse complement strand
TTTACCATTTATGAATACTGTGACGATAAAAAGAGCGTATATATATGTGCTTTTGGAGCAGATAAAGTAGCATTGCGGCGTCTATAGAAGAATTTATTTAATTACGAAGCTAACTAAGTTCATCTTTTTTTTTACATTGAAACTAAAATCCATGTTTAATCATCACAAAATCGGTTCATTCTTAACTAATTTTCTTCATCAAATACTTATATGATACCATTTTCAGTGGGAATGTATCAATAACAAAAGCTTCGAAGTGCATCATACTCTACCTACTACTTTTAGTGGACAAGTTGTCTAAGCTAGAATACAGACCTTTCTCACCAACCGATTGCAACGAAGCTTCAAAAAGGAGGAAGGGATGTTGCTGCGGAAACTAAGAAGCCAAAATGAAAATGGCAAAGACGCAGCAAAAAATGATAGCAGGGAGTTCTTGGGGAGTTAGAAACACCTTTCATTCTCTTGTAGCCATCTTAACCACCCTTCTAGTTGTCACTACCATTTATGTAAGACATGGTAAAGGGCATTTATCTCCAATGATAAATGCCTCTAGTAATTCCTCCTTCTCATCATCATCATCATCAGAGTGTGACTTGTTCTCTGGTAAGTGGGTTTTTGATAACGAATCTTATCCATTGTACAAAGAGCAGCAATGCAGCTTCATGTCAGATCAGTTGGCTTGTGAGAAGTTCGGAAGGAAAGACCTGAGTTACCAAAATTTTAGGTGGCAGCCACACCACTGTGACCTTCCCAGGTGTGTCTCTTCTCTCTTTCTTGATATCATCAAAAAGTAAAAAATCCTGCATAGTGTATGGTATATGTGACTAATGAGTTTTGGCTATGTTTTTGAGGCTTGTGGAATGTGGTTGTTTGTATGTTAATAAGGTTCAATGCCACAGCATTGCTTGAAAGGCTAAGGAACAAGAGGCTTGTGTTTGTGGGAGATTCACTCATCAGAGGCCAATGGGTTTCCATGGTGTGCCTTGTTGACTCCATACTTCCCAAAACCCTCAAATCCATGCATTCCACTGCCAATGCTTCACTCAACATTTTCACGGCCAAAGTAAGTCCTCACCATTGTAATAAGCACAGCACTTGTAACGTACGTAAACAGATTGTTATTATTTCTCTTCACACATGTTAGGGTTTGAGATGAATCATAAAAACACTTACACATTCAATACTCAACATTCTTCATTTATCTTTTTGTTTATGTAAGCTTTAGGAATCCGTATTTTCCTTCAGAAATAGATGCATGCAACCTTATTTCTACAAGTAAGAAACTCCATTTCAATGTTTAAACCTACGAATTCAAAGTCAGAAAGCAACAACTTTAACATGGTGTGCCAAGGTTTCTTAGAAAGAGAGATGGAATGTCTCTAAAATATACTAATTTATGTCCTAAATTTCTAATATTTTTGTCTGTGTTGGTGATATGGTTGATTGACACGTTTAATGAAGGAATACAATGCAACTATTGAGCACTATTGGTCCCCACTACTAGTAGAATCAAACTCAGATGATCCAGTGAACCATAGGGTGGTAGAACGCACAGTAAGAGTGAAGGCAATAGAAAAGCATGCTAGGTACTGGACTGATGCAGACTTTCTGGTTTTCAATACATATCTGTGGTGGAGAAGGCCAGTGATGAATGTTCTGTAAGTGCAGCAGTTAAACTAACCATCACTTCCTTTCATCAACTTGCATGCCAACAGCTCTAACTTCAATTCCAACCACCACATGACATGATTGTGTAGGGTTGTATTGTACTGTTCATCACACAATCATGCATCTAACTCCACTTTACAAATTGATTTTGACTGTTACAATTTTAATTGAACAAGCAGGTGGGGATCATTTGGAGACCCAGATGGTGTCTACAAAGGTGTTGAAATGTTGAGAGTCTATGAAATGGCCCTCAGAACCTGGTCCGATTGGTTGGAAGTCCATGTCAATCGTAGCAAGACCCATCTGTTTTTCGTTAGCATGTCACCCACTCATGAAAGGTATCCACATGAACATAACAAACTATCATATTTGTTCATTGATGATATATATTAATTTATCATAAAGAATGTAACCTTATGCTTTTCAAGTTATATATATAGAATAATCCAACTGAAATAAGAAGTAGATGTGATTCCATAGTTAAAATCTAGAAATAAACTTGTGTTGGAAGAGTGTTTTTCACATACATTTCTTTCAAATGGGAAAACTATATTTACAATTTTATGCACATGGAGGTGGGCCAATTCATCCCAAATATCTACAGTGGAACCCTCTCCCCACTACAAAGTCCAACATTGAGAAGTAATTATAAATGATTTTTCAAACTCAAATTTCAAGTTTCGAATATGTTGTATTGATTCTACGAAAAGCAAAATCATCTTGCTTTTTCTTGTTAGATACCATTGATGCTAGGTGCTTTTTATTGGTAGAAACTTTTCAAAGATTTTTTAATGATTGTTCTATAGTGTGTAAGAATAGAACGGAATAATCAATATTGGTTACTGTTTTGCATCTCTCAATCCGTAAAATTTATCAGCAATTACAAAATTGGTTACTGCTTTGTATATGCTAAAAATCTCTTTTAACTTACGTTTTTTTACAATGTATATTTTTAACTACAATATATTTATCTCAGTATGCTACTCATTCATAATATTCATAGTAATTTAAAATCAAATTCAAATCACGATCTTCAAGCGATCTGTTCCAAGAATATTGAAATTTATGCTTCATACTAGCTATAGTGAATATCCCATTACTCACAAAACTCAAGCAAAATTACATATCAGAGTATATATATAGTAAAGTAATTATAGTTCTGCAATTTTACTAGAATAAATGAATATAATACTAGGAAAAAATTGCAGGGCTGAGGAATGGGGAGCTGCAAAGGGTAACAATTGTTTCAGTGAAACTGATATGATTGCAGAAGAAGGGTATTGGGGCAAGGGGTCTGACCCTAAAATGATGCGTGTGGTGGAGAATGTGGTTGATGATTTGAAAGCAAGAGGTTTGAACGTTCAAATTCTTAACATCACACAACTCTCAGAATACAGAAAAGAAGGACACCCTTCTATCTACAGGAAGCAGTGGGATTCTCTAACCCAAGAACAGATTGCAAACCCAAAAAGTTATGCAGATTGCATACATTGGTGCCTCCCTGGAGTGCCTGATGTGTGGAATGAGCTCCTTTATGCCTATATTTTCAACCAATAACACATGTTTGACATGGAAAGCTTGCAAACTATGTGTTCAAATGACACATTCATTCTGTCTTTCAGCCTATTTAATGATTTTATAGTCTATCAAAACTGTAAAGCATGAACTTTCGTTTCTCCTTTAACATGTTTATGGAACACCACTAATATTCAAAACCATTCCTACGCGTAACAGGGCTTAATTTAGTGTATAAGTATAACAAGCAGCGAAAGACAAATTCAATAAGCGTGTGTGGATATTTAAAGAATAACAAAGGGTTTTTTTTTTTTTTTATCGGCAAAGAATAACAAGAGGTTGAAAGACAACACAGATTATCTGATGAAAAATCATAGTTATTTCAAGTTCATACTCATCAAAGTTCATATTTATTATTATTATTATTAATATTATTATTATTATAAAATATAATATAAATAATAGTACTATTAATATTAATAATATTATTAATATTAATAATATTATCAACCATATTAATAATACTATTAATAATATTTTTCATAATAATAAATATCACTAATATTAATATTATTAAGATTATTATTATTCTTATTATGACTATCATTAATAATAAATATAATATTCATAACATTAAATATAATATTAATAATAATATTAATAATACTAATAATTTCATTATAATAATAATATTATTATTATAAAATATAATATAAATAATAGTATTATTAATATTAATAATATTATTAATCATATTAATAATACTATTAATAATATTTTTCATAATAATAAATATCACTAATATTAATATTATTAATATTATTAATATTATTATGACTATCACTAATAATAAATATAATATTTATAATATTAAATATAATATTAGTAATAATATTAATCATATTAATAATATTCATTGTAATATTCATACCATTAATACTAATATTATTAAAAGTATTGTTAATAATGATATTAATATTATTATTGCTATTCTTATTATGAGTATCATTATTAACAAGTATAATATTAATAATAAATAATATTATTAATATTAATTATAATATCAATCATATTGATAATAATATTAATAATATTCATCATAATATTAATTATATTAATACCGTTAATAAAAATATTAATAATATATTTAACTTTGTGTTTATATATTTACTCTTATTATTTTATTATAACTGTTATTATTATTATTATTATTATTGTTAAATATAAAAATAATAATATTATTATTAATATTAATAATATTAATAATATTTTTAATAATATTAATAATATTTTTAATATTATTATTATTAATTTTATTTAAAATAATAGTAATAATATTAACTGGAAAAATAATAAAATTAATATTGATATTGATTATATAATATTAATAATAATAATATTATTATTACTATTGTTAATAATATTATTACTAATAATATTAATATTGTTGTTAATAATATTATTAATAATAACAATGTTAATATTATAGATAATCATAATAACAATTTTATTCATATTAGTAATAATATTAAAATATTAATAATGTTAATAATATTAATAATAATAATAATAATAATAATAATAATAATAATTTTTATAAAATTTAAGTTCATATTTAATTTTGTATAGATTTAGATGGGTAGATATTAATTATATAATTTTTCTAAGTAACAGATTCATTGATAATGATAAATTTTCATACGCATTAAAATCTATATATCCATAAGTAAATCATAATCTTTTAAAATCAAAACATATACGAGATGGATATAACATAAAAATAATATCATTTATTTGTAAACAATTCGAACTTAATTTCTTGGACTAAAAGTATGGAATGTCATTTCACATATAATATAAAATATTTCAAAACAATCTTACGAAAGGGGATAAGTTTGTAATGTTTATAGAAAAAGAGATTGTGGAAATGATTTAAGAGATTTGAGCATTTATAGTCCCATCTTATGAGCAATTATCTTCATTTTGCTTCTCAACATTTATTGTCACATGTATATTTAATATATATTATATATTTAATTTAATGAATGTGAAGTAAATCATTCAGCTTTAAGAAAGTAATTATTAAAATTTAAAAATTAATGCATAATACTTTTTTTTTTATTCTTCTTAATTTTACTATTATATATAACTTAGACAAGGGTCATGATGAAACCAACTAGCCACATTAGAAAGAAGGATATCCAATTTGAAAGGAAGTTTGAGAAGATGAAGTTCTTCATTGGAATTCTATGCATTGCCTTCATCCTATGTGCTTCAGGTAAAAAATACAGATTAATCTTTTTCTTTACTTTCTTTTGAAGAGCTGCAATGTGTAAAAGAACTAGTTTGAATCAAATTGATTATGAATTCAACCGAATCAAACTAGTTTAAAACCAAACCGATTAAGAAAAATATATCAAACAGATTTTTAAACACAAATTCAGTTTGAATCGAACTATTTTCTTAATATTCCGTCTTTTTTAACTAGGAAAAAGTTATTCTTTTCTAGATTTTTTTATGCTATTTTAATACTCTACCTTCAACATACATTAGTTTTAATAAATTAAAAAGTTTTTATTTTAAAATATTTACATGGATAACACACAAAAATAACAAAAAATCTAAATTCAAAAAAGTAGAAGAACTGGATATTGAATCTGAATAGGACTATTTTGTTTAACAAATTGTATTACTTTTTTTTTAACCTTTTTATTATTATACAATTATTCTTTTTATATTAAATATGATTAAATATTTTTATTTATTTTTTGTCATTATCATATATTATTAGTGTGTATTTATATCGTATTTCATAATCTATTTTAATATATTTTTTTATAATATACATGCTTGTTTATTTATAGTAAAAACATAAATTTTTTAAGTTTTTTTATAATAGCTATACTTACTGTAAATCTTTAGTTTTATAAAATACTTAGATTAAAAATTAAAAGAATTATAAAAAATTTCTAAACATTTTGTTTTTTTTTTTATAATTTATACTGTGTAGACTTGCAAACTCACATTTATGCACGAAAAATAAGACTTGTTAATCAGCAAATTTTGTGCAGACTGTTATAAATTTAAAATTGCTGTAAATGAGATGGAAAATATAAGGATGGTGTAAGTCACTTCCTTAATTTGACTCTTCAACGCAATCTTTCCATTTGGTTGGTGTAACTGTGACACTCATTCTCTAGATTGGTTTCTAAGACCGGTTTAAAACTAATTGGATTTTTAAAATTAGTTTAAAGCTAATTTGATTTTTAAAATCGATTGTAAAACTAATTAGATTTTTAGAATAAGTTTATTTCGGTTCAAAATCAATTCCTTAGAACAATTTTAATGTAACCTGTAAAAACAATTTGGTTCAATAACTCCCGAATTTACAAATTAAATTGGAGTTAAATTAATTTGTGATACCTTTAACATTGATTGCATTAAAATTAATATCTTCAAAAGCCTTTTCAATATCTAACATTTAATATATAAATATAATAAATTTACTATCTTGTTTTAAAATTAATAGCGATAACATTTTAATTTTGACACTTTTCTCATATCAATATATTTACAAAATATCATATTATGGATGATTACTTATTTATATTCTAAATTCAATAATATCAAAATCAAATTAATACATTTATTAATTTTGTTAAGTTATTGGTACTAAACTTTGTCGTTATTGTAGGACCAACAACATGTGTAGGACAAAAGATCCAGTTAAAGTTTGCTTAGGGTCATGCGTAGGCGATTGCTCAAAGGAATGCATCAAAAGTGGATATGCTGGTGGTTCCTGTCTTGTTAAGGCTAGATTTATGTATCCCATGTTTTGTTGTGTTTAAAGCTAAACCATGACATTGTTCATTTTCAGAATAAAACATGACTTTGGTTAAGTTGTTAAGAGTTTGTGTTTACCTTTAATAATAATATGTACTAGGATTATGAATTCAAAGTTATCAACATTTCTTAAGTTTTTAATGTGATGGATAATTTTAAGTTGCATATGTTATGATCTATTATACACTAGAGATATTGTATGCTGATGTATTAAAAATAAACTAAAAAAATTCTTAAGTTATTGAGTTATGTCTAATAAGATCTATGAAACGAAAGAATTATAAATTGGTGACTTAATGAACTAATGTTTGAGTATTTCTAATCAAAAGACATTTGAAAAATTATTTTAATTTTGATAAAAAAAAAAGCACAATTCAATTCCTTGTATTTTTTTTCTAGTTTTTTACCAATATCAATAATAAAATTTACAATAAAAATTCATTTACATAACATTCGTTACATGTCGATTTCTCATACAACATTATATTAAAATTAAAATCTTCATATATGAATATCTCATGACACATAATATTCTCAAAATAATATTCTCAAAATAACTTATGTGAAGGTTCAAATACAATATCTATTTTCATAAAATGATTTCAAGGATTAGGATTTGACAATCTATAACCCTTTATTGTTCTTAGGATCTCACCTTATAAAAAAAGAAAACATAAATATAAATAAGAGAATTAGTCACTAAAAAAAAATCTAATTAGTAGAACTTGAAGAGGACAATGAGAAGAAGTGATGGAGATGTAAGACAAGAAGAAAAAAGGATGAACCTTGTGATCCTTGTACCTTAGGTGATAAAAACCCTCTATCTCTTAGTTCTCAACTCCATTTTGTGTCATATGAGAAAATAAATAAGCTCAGAATTATTTATACCTAACTTGTAAAGAAAGGATCCCAAATCATTTAATAAATTTCTAAAAAATACATTGTCACTACCTTAATTATGTTGAGTGAATCCCAAATCACTGCGACCTAGGGAATTCACTCTAAAGAGCAAAGTTTGGAAATTGGGATATATAACAAGACATATTCAATGAGAACATTTCAATGCACTAAGTGGATTAACTCAAGGCAAAAACTTGGACTTTTAGGTTCAAGGCTCAGAAGTGCTGAGCAAACTTGAAAGGCTATACAGAAAATTTTCCTCGTGAAGAAAAATTTAAGATTAATAAATTGTACCTGTCCACATGTATTTTTCAATGATTATATTTATTTTCATCTCATAAGCTCGCATGTTCTAATTTTATACTAAAATAAATCATAATATATATTGTCATCTAAAGTTTTAATTAGGTATTTTTTTATTTACAGGAAAAGTGACATATTTATTAGTCAATGTGTGAATTTTAGTGAAACAACTTATTTTTGTGTTGATGTAAGAAAAGAGTCAATTTGTCAATTTTACTGAAATACCTTATTATTGTGTTAGTAAAGTGTTGAGAAAGGATCATCATGTACGTGTATTAGTTGTATTAGTGTGTAAGCTTATGAAGCATTCACAGTGTTCAGTTCACCATGAAATTTAGTAGTTCTTGGTATAATTTCTCAAACTATGATTCCATTGAATGTTCTTGATTGAATAAACCAGTTGTTAGATTCTGAATAAAAAATATCTAAGACATTAAAAAGTGCCATCCATCCAAATGAAAGAAGAACTTATTACTTACACCATACATAATCTAATTGTAACTACTTCATATTTTAAGTGTTAAATACAATTACATTATTAAATACTTGAATATAAACTTTAATATCTTGTGTATATATATGTTTTAACTATGCTAACATGATATAATTTGTTAGTATTCTTACAAGACTAAGGATTTGATGAAGTTAAACAAGCTAAACCAAGCAAACAATTGAAAGTGTGTCTTAGGTTTTGTCTTAGGAGTGAGTGAGTGTGATTGGTGGAGAAAGAGAATCTATGCATATTTGAGGAGAAATTTACTGACACATGGTCTAAAATGATTAAAAACAAACCACAAAGCATAAGGTAATTGTTTGACTAAAAAAATAGTTTTGAAAATAAGGTACTCGACGAAAATAAACCAATTTCAGGTTAATTAAAATCGATTTATTCGTACCCTGGACAAAACTAAATAATTGTTTTTCCAAATACTGGTTTGGGTTTTTCTTTTATAAAAATTGAAGGTTTTCTAATGTGTGCCATTAAGAGATGTGAAAGTGAGAATCATTATGAGAATCAATTGAGAACTACTGTGAGAAAAACAATCTTGTAAAACCTAGAGATTTCTTGATCAATCAAAAGGGGTTTTTTCTTGAAGAATCAATCATGATCAAAGTATTGTGCTATTTGATCTCTTCAAGACTGTGTACAGGCCTCTCTTACTGCGCCAATCAGGGAGTTTTCTCAATCTTTCTTGAACCTGTTTGATTCAAGATTTGTGTTGTTTCATTGTAATTTTGTATAATTCTTGACCAATTGCATTGAGTGTGGGCTATAAGAATTAGCCTTATGTTGTTGCTGAATTGATTGGGGTATAATTCAGTGGTGTTATTGGTTCTTTCAGGATGTGAGAACTGTGTGATTAATTATAATTGTACAATTGATTGATTTAGTAAAACTTTCTTTACTAGTGAGGCAAAGAAGACTGAATGTAGCCATTGAAGAAGGGCGAACCAATATAAATTGCTTGTGTCTATCTTTCTTGACCCTTCTCTTGATTTCTTGTTTAGTTTCTTTGTTGTCGACTGTCCTTGAGTTTAAACAAATTTGGTTCTTGTTAAACTGCTGCAAAATTGAACTATCTCTTGTATAGCTAAACTGTTTAGTTCATCACAGATTTGATTTTGGTAGTTATACTATTTTATTTGGTGTGTGTGGTTGTGCATCTTTGAAGGGTTGTGGCTGCTGCATAGCTATTAATTTTCTTAGTGCAAAAGCAGATTTTGTCCATCATCATAGCACTATAATTGAATTTTTACTGTGACTGATTTAATTAGATCTATTCAGTGTTTTCAATTCATTGTGTGTGCTATCCAATCTTGATTTGGATCCTTGTAATTGACTCTTGTATATTGGTGAATCTGTGAGTGATTAATCTTGTTGAAATTTTGGTTTTCAATCTAATTTAATACAAATTTTTCTGCATAAGTATGAGCCTTTTGTTTGATTACATATTGGTCATCTTTTTAAATCTGTCTTGTTTTTAACTGTTGTATTGAATTGAAAGCTTTGAATATTCTGGATCTCTGCTGTTAACTGATCTGTTTTCTGCACCTATATAGTAATTTTGTTACGCTATAATTGGATCTTATTTGTGATAATTGTTGGTTAAAGATCCGAGTATTGTTACTGCATATTGTTTCAGTGTTGACTATTATATAACTAGTTTATTTCAATTTGGTTTTGAAATTAAATTTGAACCTTGTTTGCCTTGTTGTAAATAGTTCTATTTCAATCTGTGTTTAGTGCATTCTGTCAATTTCATTTGCAGGATATATCTCTGATGTACGTCTTGGTGTGAATTTAATATTTGTTCTTACTACCAGAAAAATAAGTCAATTTATCTGAACTTGAAATCAGTCTATTTCTATTCTACACCTAATATCTTTATTCTTTGAGATTTATTACAGGCTTTCTATATGCGAAAAATGTTTTTAATGTTTTAAATCACAAAAATCTTTTAAAGTTTCATTCACTCCTCTTAAACTCACTCAACTATATTTTCATAATTTTTATTTGGTAGAATGAAAACGTAGATAAAAAATGATAACATTAGGAGGAAGGATCTTTGTTATATGATAATTTTATGGAGTTTAACATATTTTATTAGACACATGGTTTTAAATTTAATATACACTTTGTAAACTACTTACATTTTGTTAGATACATCTTATTGGTGAAGTTTACTATAAAGAAAATTATACGGCATTTAGGATAAAATTCTATTACATCTTAGTTATTATTAAAAAAAACATTTAGTTAAGCACTTTGTCAAATTTGATTGTCTCAAAAAATTATGACTTAATCACTTTTTGAGAAAAAAAAAACTAATAATTTATAACTGAGTGTAGTTTAAAAAGAATGTATATCATTATTCAATCTTAAAATAAATATATCAGCTTTAACTTGTTATATTATATCTTCAAGCTATCATTTTTCTAATATGATAAAATTATTATTATTATTATTATTATTGTATAAAATGATTTTAAATATAATAGATAATTTATTTATTGGTACAAAATTATTGAAAAGTAAATAGTAAATATTTTTGGAATTTTGAACAATTTAATAAAAAAATACAAAATATATTTTTAAACAAATTTTCATGATTTCTTGAGTATTAAATAATGATAAAATATGATATATTTTATAGTGGTTTTTAATTATCAATATGATAAATGATCATAAATTAAGAGTGAACACTATTACAATCTTAAACAATAAAAATGTAATAAATATGAAAATAGAAATGCACTTTATTAACTGGTAGTAATTTTATTTTATTCTCTGACAAAAATACTGACTTTTAAAATTTGTCGCAAATCGTTTTTTACATATCTTATGATTATTTTAATTTTAAAAAAGTTTTATTTATAATGATTTTTAACTTCTAAAAATTTACAATTTTAATTACTATACATTTTTCTTTTTCTGTGAAGGGAGATCTATTCCATCAACAATATCATGGAGGACTCTCTGACATCGTCTAAACTATATTTGCAGGAATAAGGAAAACTTGGGTCATAAATAATACGCCACCTTTTTCATAGAAAAACGTTGGAGGAAGTAATTTCTGTCTGCACCACCATAATTTTTAAAATAACCATTTTACTCTATAAAAATGAGTTATGGAATATTAATTCTGCAAATACTTCAGAATTTTCAAAGCATAATTTATAGAAAAAGATTTCTAAAATAGAATTTTCATAACATGATTTCTGAAACAGGATTTTTTAAACATTTCTAAACAAATTTTTCGAAACATATAAAATACATTCTGAAACAAATTTTCTAAAATAAAATTTTCAAAACATATATAATATCTTTCAAAATGAGTTTTCTAAAATATTATTCCCAAAACATATGAGATACATTACGAAATGAGTTTTTTGTAACATAATTTTAAGAACAAACTTTCTAAAATATAAATGGTAACTTCCGGATAGAGCTTTCTGAGAATAGCTTTCTTCTAGAGCCTCTTCTTCTTTTTGAGCTGCTGCTCCTTCTTCTTCTTATATTACGATGGCGAGGTGCAGTGAAAAAGGTTATTTTAGTCATTATGGGATAAAGCTAGTAATAATTGGGTGCAAGAAGTAAAAGGTGAAAAAAAGGTGTATGAGTTTATCTGTTGGGATTAGTTGAGTCCAAGATAAGGCAATTGCTTCTTGCACTCCTACATTTTCTTCCTGCACCCCATCAAAATATGTGAATAGACACATATATCCTTATTAATGAAGACAAAAGAAGTTAAGATATTTCAAAAAACGTTTTTCGGAAGAGACTGAGTTGTAAAGGGTGTAAAATACTTTATGGAAAATATTTTTTGTAAGAAATTTTTGTATTATGAAAAATGTTTTCTGTAAGAGGGTTTTGTATTATGAAAAACGTTTTTCGTAAAAAGGTTTTGTATTATGGAAAATGTTTTCCGTAAGAGGGTTTTATATTATGGAAAACATTTTTTGTAAAAGGTTTTTATATTATGAGAAATGTTTTTCCTAAGAGATTTTTATATTATGGAAAATGTTTTCCGTAAGATGGTTTTGTATTATGGAAAATATTTTCCGTAAGAGAGTTTTCTATTATGGAAAACGTGTTCCGTAAGAGGTTTTCTGTAAAAGATTTTTGTATTATGAAAAACGTTTTCCATAAGAGCTTTTTGTATTATAGAAAACGTTTTTCGTAAGGCATTTCATACATCCCACAACCCATTCCAGAATTTGTTTTTCGGAACCTATTTTTAGGATACGAATACTGCAACAACCTTATACCCACTATGCACCCCCTACATAATGCAAAAACAAAAGTCACTTACCTCCCACTCATGATAATGTTGTTGGAGAAGCTTTCTTTATAGCACCCACTACCACGGTCGCTGGAGATCGTCCATACCATTTAGCAGCATCTACTACACCATTCTCTTTATGAATATTCTAATAAAGGTGTTTTTGGTATTATGATATTCTGGTGGGGTGCAGGAAGCAATTGGGGGGTGCAGTAAGCAATTGCCAAAGGATAATTGTGATGTATCATAAAGGTAATGAGACTATGTCATTTAATCATTGATTAATATATGTTTATATATAACCAATACCATAGACAACGCATAGTTTCTTATATTGAGGTTAATTTAAAGTCTTTTCGTCTTGTATTTCAAAGATGTTGAAGTCAAAAAATTCAGACCTACTGAACTATTCACTCTTTATCTTAGACAAGTATGCAAGAACAAAAGTAATAATAGATTAATAAAACGTAGGCGTCTAGAATGTGTGTGGAACTTTTGACCCACAATATAATATAATCACGTTTTCAACAAAATACTTTAAAATTGTAATTATTGAAACTACAATGTGTTTTACCTAACATATATTACCTAACCTTTATGCATATAACAACAATTGTCTCCTACCCAATTATATATATTGTATGAATTGTTTGGCAATACATGTTATATATAATTAACCTTTATGCATATAACAACAATTGTCTCCTACCCAATTAATTGGACAAAGTTTAATTAACTTTAATTTCCACTATATAACATGCACGAGTAGAGGATCATGTGTAATGTTACATATCAATGATTAAAGTTGTTGAAGACACGGTGATATAAAATTTGAGATATGAGTAAATTATAAATTTTGGAATGTGGTAGTGCATTACCATTACTTTTAGAGGATAATTAAGTTGACTAAAATACAAGTCTCTCTCACCAACCGAGTGCATTAAGCTTCAAAAGGGAGAATGAACGAAGAATCCAAAGTGAAAATGGCAAAGACAGACCAAATAGTAGTTGAAGGGAGTTCATGGGGAATCAGAAACACCTTTTATTCTTCTGTGCTCATCTTAACCACCCTTCTAGTTGCCTCTGCAATCTATCCAAGAAATGATAGGGGACAGTTTTTGTCTAGAGAAATAAGTGCTCTTAATGATTCTTCATCATCACAATGTGACTTGTTCTCCGGTAAGTGGGTTTTTGACAACGAATCTTATCCATTGTACAAAGAGAAGCAGTGCATGTTCATGTCAGATGAAGTGGCTTGTGAGAAGTTTGGAAGGAAGGACCTTACTTACCAGAATTGGAGATGGCAACCTCACCACTGTGATCTTCCAAGGTTTGTCTCTTCTCTATGCAAAAGTTATATGTGTTCTAATGAGGTTTGGCTATGTTTTTGAGGTTTGTTGAATGTGGTTGTTTGTATGTTAGTAAGGTTCAATGCCACAGCATTGCTTGAAAGGCTAAGGAACAAGAGGCCTGTGTTTGTGGGGGACTCACTCATCAGAGGCCAATGGGTTTCTATGGTTTGCCTTGTTGACTCCATGCTTCCCAAAACCCTCAAATCCATGCATTCCTCTGTCAATGGTTCACTAAAAATTTTCAAGGTCGAAGTAAGTCCTCATATAAAGAGTTGGAAAAAGTTTACTTTTAGAAATTGATTATATAAAAATGTACTCAAATGTAACTAAATGTAACTAACACTACAAGTTTTCATGAAATTTAGTAGAATCTAAGAAAATAATAGCATAGAGTACCCAAATTCTAGACTATGTACAAGTTTGACAAACAACTAGCCAATTGCCTTTTCAAGCCAAAAAATAAGGCACCCAAAAAAGCTGTAATACACCTAAAAACTAGCATGTATAAGACAAGGCTTATTAGAGAAAGATGAAATGTTCCAAAATCTTATTATTATGTCAAAATTGCAGCAGCTATTTATATATGTAGCTAAAATGACTAATTGACACTTTTAATGAAGGAATACAATGCAACTATTGAGAACTATTGGTCCCCACTACTGGTAGAATCAAACTCAGATCACCCAATAAACCATAGAGTACCAGAACGCACAGTGAGAGTAAATGCCATAGAAAAGCATGCCAAGTACTGGACTGATGCAGACTTTCTGGTTTTCAACACTTATCTGTGGTGGAGAAGACCAGCTATGAATGTTCTGTAAGTGCAGCAGTAAACCTAAGCATCACTACTTCCTTTCACCAACTTGCATGTCAACTGCTCCAATTTCAATTCCAACCACCACATCACATGATTTCACTGTATTCATCACAAAATCATGCATGCATGCATGCATCCAACTTTGCAAATTGATTTTGATTGTGACAAATTTACAAGCAGGTGGGGGTCATTCGGAGACCCAGATGGTATCTACAAAAAAGTTGAAATGTTGAGAGTCTATGAAATGGCCCTCAGAACCTGGTCTGATTGGTTGGAAGTGCATGTCAATCGTAAGAAGACCCATTTGTTTTTCGTTAGCATGTCACCCACGCATGTAAGGTACACTCATATTAGAATAATCAAAGTAAAAACCACTCATGATTGTGAAACTAACTTTTTCTGAATAGAAACAATCATCAACCAAACTTATAAGTAGTAAACCTTAAGACTTTTTATTATAACTATTGGAAAAATCTCAACTTCCTTCTTAAAATTTTTGTTCTATATACTCCATACTTTTAACTATCATCATTCAGGCATCTTATAGTAGAAGTTTTTTTCAACCTCTCCTTTTAAGTTGTTACATTTTTCCTTTTTTCCTCGACGATCTTAATGTTTAATGTTTGCAAAACATTCCTAAGATCTACTATTCTACAATGCATGTGTTGAGAAAATCTTTGTTTTCTTCAAAGGGACAATTTTTTTACTCAAATCTCTTTAAAGGGCAACCAAGATTTTTTTCCATAACTTGTCCATCACTAAACTCCTGATAAGAAAATTTGATGTGTATAATCACCTTTGAAATTATCAAAAAAAGTCCTTTATTCTTCAAACCCTGACTTGTTCCACCAGAAAGTTAGTTTTCACCGGCCATTATGAATATCCCCTAAACGCCAAATATACATAGCATGACTGTAAAGAAATTCTATAATGGATTGATATATTAGATTTGTAAGTGAAAAAAAAATGTGCAGGGCTGAGGGATGGGGAGCAGCTAATGGTAACAATTGTTACAACGAAACAGATATGATTACAGAAGAGGGGTATTGGGGGCAGGATTCTGATCCTAAAATGATGCGTGTGGTGGAGAATGTGGTTGATGATTTGAAAGCAAGAGGCTTGAGTGTTCAAATACTGAACATCACACAACTCTCAGAATACAGGAAAGAAGGGCACCCATCTATCTACAGGAAGCAGTGGCATCCTCTAACCAAAGAGCAAATTGCAAACCCAAAAAGTTATGCAGATTGCACACACTGGTGCCTCCCTGGAGTTCCTGATGTGTGGAATGAACTTCTTTATGCCTATATTTTCCATCAATAACATAAAGTTACAGGATAATAGTATGTGTTGAAAATTTAGTGAAAGTAAAATTATATTAATTATTGGATCAATAAAAATCAAATTTTGAATATCAAGGATTATAAATGAAAAAAAAAATGCATTTTTTATTTTATACTTTCTATTAAACTTTATCTTAGTACTTTATCCTTCCAGTCAAATTCACTTTTCTTGCATGCCAAACCAAAAGAGCAATTACAAAAATCATCTAATTAGTTTTAACTCAGTATTGTGCAGATTTTTATAGCTGTCATCTAATCATTCGCTAGTGTGTTTAAAAAAAATCTTTTAATCTGATCAAATAATTGAGTGATAGAACCGTTGGAATAAAATAAACGAACATTAACTAAGAATATGATTAACTAAAACTAACCAAAAATAAGAACAAAGTGTAGTTAGTTGGTTGGTTGAAGAGGAAAAATAAATAAGAGTCAAATTGCTTGGCAAGCTAGTTGATGCGATGTTTCTACCACTTCTAACTCAAATTACGGAGAAGAAACGGAGAATGGACAGATAGCAAGCGAAAGGAAGGGGTACAAATACCATAGATCAATGTCCTGAAAATCAAAATAAATACGAACTAAAAAGCAATTAGCATTACTAAGAAACACAATGCTTAAAGTTTGAACTCTGAAATAAATTTGGGACACTTTTTGAAGTCTATTCTGAAAGGAAGAACGTTCCAAATGCACTGTTTAGGCATAGCATATTACATGAAACAACCTAAGCAGTTTCTGTTGTCGGCTGGGTCACCCCAAACTTCACCAACAGCTTAGTTAGGTTTTCGGAGGAGCAAACTTGATACTTGACTTTTCCGGAGGGTGAGAGTAAAACCTCTGCAAGTTCAAGCTTTTCAGAGGTAAGACTTGTGCTGTCCATAGTTTTACTCAGTACCTTCAGTGCAAGTTGAACTGCTTCTTCCCTTGAGATATCATCCTTGTAGTCCTGTTTCAGAATTGACTGAGCAGCCTGGTTGTTGGCACCAATAGCTGCAGCCTTCCAACCACCATAATTTCCACTGGGGTCACTAGTGTAAAGCTGAAAGCCAAAATTCTTGTCCCAACCTGCAAAGAGGAAAGATACTCCAAATGGCCGAAGACCACCGAACTGTGTGTAACCTTGCTTGGTATCACAGAGAGATTGAACCAGCTGCTCAACAGGCATTGGCTCTTGGTATGCGTATGCATAACGTTGTGCCTGGACCCTAGCAGTATTGATTAGGATGTTGGCATCAGACATAATTCCAGCAACGGCACATGCAACGTGATCATCAATCTTGTACATTTTCTCAGTGGAAGTTGAGGTTTGCAGCAGCTTGGATGTGACTTTCTTTTCGCCAACCAGAACAACCCCATCTTTTGACAATATCCCTATTGCAGTACCAGCATTCCCAATTGCCTCCATTGCATACTCCACTTGGTAAAGACGTCCCTCTGGGGAGAAGATTGTTGTACGGCTATCATATCTTCGAGACATGTCGATCTGAGTTTTTAGTTCAGAACAAAGAAAATGAGAGCAGAGAAATGAATAAAGTATAGCTTTGGTAAAAGAAAATAAATGAGAGAAGGCACTCCTATTGAACAAAAAGATAACCATTGAAGCAATTATTATATTAATACCTTGTCTTAGATAGATTAAATGACCACTTTGAATAAAAACTTAGTGCAATTTTTTGTCAGTGCTTAATTTTTGAAATCCTCCCATGGATTAATTTTGTTAACACTTATCTCAACATAGGTTGCAAGCTCAATAGAAAATAACAAACTAGAGTAGAGGAATGCATCAAAATAACAACTTAATAACAGAGCAACAAGTTGAGAAATAAAAATCCCCCTCCCCCCCCTCAAACTTGCAAGAAAATCTAAGGAGTACCAACACAAAGACAAAAAACAGACCAACAAAAAGAAAACAAGAAGAACAAAGAGACATAATTTTAACATAAAACCCCA
>Ga0099824_1005175_pt1 | contig 18479 bp, 23 predicted proteins | sample SiratrowhiteBW_FD_76837 | JGI IMG/M metagenome (GOLD analysis project Ga0099824, IMG submission 76837) | Root nodule microbial communities of legume samples collected from California, USA - Siratro white BW | ecosystem: Host-associated > Plants > Roots > Nodule | place: USA: California... | reverse complement strand
GTCCCGGATCTCCTCGAAGTTGAGCCCGCGGCCGCGCATGCGCGATGCGAACCGGCCCGACAGGAGGCTGTGCACCGGCTGGCGCGGCAGGAACGAAACCCTGCGGTCCCTGTATTCAAGCGCGATCAGATCATCGAGACCGACATAGACACCCGGCATTCCGGCTGATGTCTCGGTCATCTCCGGACCTCACGCTGCTGCCACGAGTTCAGTGATCTTGTCGATCACCTGATCCGGGCTGACGCCTTGCGATATCGCCTCATAGCTCAGGATCAGCCGGTGCCGCAGGCAGTCATGCACGACGGCGCGCACGTGATCGGGCGTGACGAAGTCGTGGCCGTCGAGCCATGCCCTCGTCCGTGCGCAGCGGTCGATGGCAAGGCTGCCGCGCGGGCTGGCGCCGATCTGGATCCACTTACCCAAGGGATCGCCATAACGTCCCGGAAACCGCGTCGCATAGATCAGGTCGACGATGTATTTCTGCGCGAGGTCGGATACGAAGATGCCGTCAATCTCGCCGCGCGCGTCGAGGATCGCTTGCTGCGGCACCGGCGACGGCCCTGCGGCGCCAGCTTCCGGCTTCCGGGCATTCTCGGCGCGGTTCAGCTTGATGATCTCGCCTTCGGTCGCTTCATCCGGATAGGTGATCACGACATGCATCAGGAAGCGGTCGAGCTGCGCCTCCGGCAGCGGGTAAGTGCCTTCCTGCTCGATCGGGTTCTCAGTCGCGAGCACCTTGAACAGATCGGGCATCTTGTAGGTCTTGCCGGCGACCGTGACCTGGCGCTCTTCCATCGCCTCGAGCAGCGCCGATTGCACCTTGGCCGGCGCGCGGTTGATCTCGTCCGCCAGCACAAGGTCGGCGAAGATCGGCCCCTTCTGAAACTGGAACTGACCGCCCTTCTCCGTCTGCAGATAGATTTCCGCACCGGTCACGTCCGACGGCAGCAGGTCCGGCGTGAACTGCACGCGCGACAGGTCGGCGGCAAGATTCTTCGCCAGCGTCTTCACCGCGCGGGTCTTGGCGAGCCCCGGCAGGCTCTCGATCAGGAGATTGCCGTTGGCGAGCAGCCCGATCAGCATGCTCTCGACCAGATGCTCCTGCCCGAGCACCGCCTTGCCGATGCGCGCCTTGAGATCGAAAACGGCGTTGCGGGCCGATGAGTTTGTCGCGCTCTCACGCATCGGAGAACCCTGCGACGCAGCGGCATCTGGATTGGACATCAAGCTCTCACTTGTGGGAGAGAGCCGCCGCCATTGCGCCGGCGCCTCCCACATCTCACGTCAGGCTGTGCGTGCGCGCAGCCGACCAGCCGGCACGTTACTTGCCGGCGCCTTTGGCCGCGTTGGCCTTGATCTTCGCCTCGACGTCGCGCGCGATCTGGTCGATCGAGAAGCTCGCCTGCTCCTGACTTGGCGGGTACTCGACGAACGTTTGCAGGAAAGCCGCAGCGTGGGCCGCGCACTGGAACGCGATGAAGTCGTTCCGAACCAGCCAGTCGAAGTACTGATCGGAGACAATGTCGGCTCGTTCGAACGGATCCATGCGCAGATTAAACAGCTTGGGGACCCGGAGCGGCACGAAGGGCTCCTGCCAGACGGCAAAGCCGCCCGGATGCTTCATTTCGACAAAGACCGCTTTCCAGTCGCCGTAGCGGAAGGCGACCAGCACGCCGTCGTCGTTGAAATAGGCGAACTCGTTTCGCGCACTCTTCGGCTGCTGTCCCGTGAGGAAAGGCAGTTGGTTATAGCCATCGAGATGGACCTTGAAGGTCTTGCCACCGATCGAGGTTCCCTTGAGCAGCCGCTCCTTGATGTCGGTGTCGCCGACGGCCGCCAGCAGTGTCGGGAACCAGTCGAGCCCCGAGAACATCTCGGTGGTGGCTTCGCCCGGCTTGATGCGGCCGGGCCAACGGATCATCGCCGGCACGCGGAACGCACCTTCGAAGTTCGAGTCCTTCTCGTTGCGGAACGGGGACGTCGCAGCGTCCGGCCAGGTGAATCGGTTGGGCCCGTTGTCAGTCGTGTAGATGACGATGGTGTTGTCGGCGATACCGAGGTCGTCCACCGCCTTGAGGATTTTGCCGACATCGCCATCGTGCTCGATCATGCCGTCGGCGTAGTAGTTGCCGGGCATGCCGCTCTGACCGACCATCGACGGACGCACGTGCGTGAACAAATGCATGCGGGTGAAATTCATCCAGCAGAAGAACGGCCGGTTTGCCTTCGCCTGACGCTGGATGAAATCGACGCAGGCATCGGACGTCTCGTCGTCGATCGTTTCCATCCTCTTCTTGGTCAGCGGGCCGGTATCCTCGATCTTGCCGTCGGCGGATGCCTTCAGCACGCCGCGCGGGTGCTGCGTGAACATCGGATCGTTCTTCGGGTATGTCGGATTCTCCGGCTCTTCCTCGGCGTTGAGGTGATAGAGGTTGCCGAAGAACTCGTCGAAGCCGTGCTTGGTCGGCAGATATTCATCACGGTCGCCAAGATGGTTCTTGCCGAATTGACCGGTCGCGTAGCCGAGCGGCTTGAGCGCCTGCGAGATGGTCACGTCGCGATCCTGCAAGCCGACCGTCGCCCCGGGAACGCCGACCTTCGAAAGGCCGGTGCGCTTGCAGGACTGCCCAGTGATGAAGGTCGAACGCCCCGCCGTGCAACTGTTCTCCGCATAGTAGTCGGTGAACATCATGCCTTCCTTGGCGATGCGGTCGATGTTCGGCGTCTTGTAGCCGACCACGCCGAAGGAGTAGCAGCTCAGGTTGGTCTGGCCGATGTCGTCACCGAAGATGACGAGAATATTCGGCTTCTTGTCGGACGATCCCGGCGTCGTTGCGGGCGACGGCGTCGCCTTCTGCGCTTGTGCCAAGGCTTCCGACGTCAATGCCGCCGCAGCGACCATCGACGTCGTCCCGAGCAGCACATTCCTGCGGTTGATGACCTGCTCCGTTCCGGCGGCCTTGTTCTTGTCGCTACTCATTCGGTACTCCCTCTTCTTTCAGGTAACGTTTGTGGTTGAGGACGACGAGAGACGGTTCGACCGCACCACGCATCTGAACCCGACATGGCTGGTCGATGTGTCGACCGGCTCGGCGTGACGCGCGGCGGGGCGGTAGCGGCGGCAATAGTTCGGGGCGCAGAGATGCGAACCGCCTTTCAAGACTTTTCGCGGTATTTTGATCTGCGGCTGGGCAGGGTCATAGCTCGCTTCCTCGCGACCGCCGCGCGGATTCTGTGGGATGCAGCATGGTTTCGCGGCGTCGGCTTCGTGCCGGGCGGACCACCAGTCTGCGGTCCACTCCCAGACATTGCCGATCATGTCGTAGACGCCGTAGCCGTTTGGGGGGAAGGCCGGTACCGGCGAGGTGCGATCGAAGCCGTCCTCGCAGAGGTTCTGGAGCGGGAAGTTGCCCTGCCAGGTGTTGGCCATATGCGCGCCGCCGGGCGTGAACGCGTTACCCCAGGCGTACTCCTCATCATCGAGGCCGCCGCGGGCGGCGAATTCCCACTCCGCTTCCGTCGGCAGCTCCTTGCCAACCCATTTGGCGTAGGCCAGCGCGTCGGCATAAGCGACATGCACCACAGGATGGCTGCCCAGCACATTGATGTTGCTCTTGGGCCCATAGGGACGACGCCAGTTGGCGCCCTTCATGAAAGTCCACCACTGGCTGACGTCGCGCAGCGAATGCACCCGCTGCGGCGGCGTGAACACCAGCGAACCAGCAAACAGCATGTGCGGCAGCGCGCCGGGATATTGCGCCGGATCCGGCGGAATCTCGGCCACCGTGATGTATCCGGTCTCGCGCACGAATTCGCGAAACTGGGGGTTGGTGACCGGGGTGGCATCAATCCAGAAGCCGTCGACGGTCGCCCGGTGCGACGGCGCCTCCTCCGGATAATGATGATCGGAGCCCATCCGGAACGTGCCGCCGGGAATCCAGACCATGTTCTCGATCTGGACGTCGGTCGGTGGCTCAGCCCGGTCGATTCCTGCCCGAACCATGGCGATATACCCGCGCGTTACCGGGGGCAGTAGTCCCAGAAGCCCTGCGTCCTGGATGGGTCGGTGTAGTACCAGCACATGCCCGGCGCCGGCGCCGCGCCCGCCCAGGCCGCGGCGCTGGCCGCCGTCACAAAGCCGATCGCCGCGCCGGCCGCGATCGCTCCCCCGACCGGCCAGCCATACCAACCGGGGCGAACCCACCCGCCAGGGCGGACCGGCCGCGGTCCGGGACCGACCCAGCGCGTGCCACCGCCGCGCCAGCCGGGCCGCACGCCCGGGCCCACTGCAGCACGGCTGCGATAGGCAACTGCGCCGCCGCGCGGGCCGACCGCGACGCCGCCGCGGCGTACCACCGCGCGCACGTCAATAACATCGGCGCCTTGCGCATCGGCCTTGCGCATTCCGAGCGAAGTAGCGGAGCCGAGATTCACCGCCGACGCCGGAGCTGTCACAACGGCGAGCACGCCAAGTCCGATGAGCACCACGCGGAAAATTCTGTCGAAGGTTGTTGCCTGATGTCCCTGGCGATCGAACGTCGTCTTCAGTTGCATTTGCCACACCCTTCACTTTCCTTCGCCACCGGCCCTGACGACCTTGATGCGTCAGCCTTACTTCCCTGCTTGGGCGCTTTCTCCACGCGCACATCGGCATGCAAAACCAACCGCCTTCACGGGCGTGCAGTCTGCCTACCTGACGTTGTCACGGGCGAAATCTCCCTTTCCGATCAAACGATAGATCAACTCGTTCAACGTGTAATGTGCAAATCGTGCCAATCTCCCACGACGGCAGCGCAAACCTTAATGGAAGATGTTTCAGATCAATCAACTAGAGACTCCGCGCGGCTTTTTCTCTGAAAAACAAGGTCAAATCCTGCACTCGCAATTCCGAAGCATGATTCTGTCATCCGAGCTAACGCAGTCACGACAAGTTGTCGCAGGGGCGAGCCTGCTGCTGATTTCGACCGCTTTGAGCGGATAGAATAATCGCGTTGCGGTTGCAGGCGGGTGAGATGGGCGAACATCTGTCGGTCAGCACGGGCGAGCTGGACAGCTTCGAGGGGCTTCATCAGGCGGTCAAAGGCTCGCATGTCGATGTCATGCAGCTCGAGCGCGGCAAGCTGCGAGGCACCTTGTCCCATGTCGGGATCGGCGATGTCTCGCTGAGCATCGGCACCTTCAACGTCGGTATCCGCACGCAGCGCATCGCAACCGACGACAAGCTGATCATTGGAATGCTGCTCGGCGCCAAGAGCCGCGTCACGCATTGGGCGTTCGACATGCGGCCGGCAGACGTGCTCGTGATCCCGCCGGCCTGCGAGCACGACGGGGTTTTCCAGAGCGCCTCGTCCTATGCCGCGATCCGCTTCGACCTGGGCGAACTGCCCGCGGTGTTCGGCGGGGAGCCGCGGCTCAACGATGCCGAAACCTGGCGGGAGAAGAACCACTATCGCGCGAACAATGCGATCGGCATGGTCGCAGCGGACAGGCTGCCGCAAATCGTCTCGCATCTCGCGCGGCATCCCGGCGCGCTGACCAGTTCGTCGGCGGAATTCTGGAAGCGCGTGATCGTCGACTGCTTGACCGCAACGATCGTGACCTCACTCCCGCCAGATGATTTCGGCCACCTGCCGTCGGCGATGAAACTGGTTCGGGATGTCGAAGACTATCTGCAACAGGCCGGAATTCGTCCGGTCCACGTCTCGGAGATCTGTTCGGTGCTTCGCCTGTCGCGGCGCAGCCTGCATCGCGCTTTCCACGAGGTGTTCGGCATTGGGCCGGTGACATTCCTGCGTCACAAACGGCTCTGCGCGATTCACTCCATCCTGCGCGACAGCGGCCCGAGAGACACCACCGTCACGGATGTCGCACTTCGGCAAGGCTTCTCCGAACTCGGCCGCTTCTCGCAATATTACCGCGCGATGTTCGGTGAGTATCCCTCGCAGACGCTCGGTTACGCCGCTTAGAGATGCCGCGCGGAAGGCATGAAGACCTCGTCGTTCTCCGACCGGCGGTTTCCTCGCCGCCCGGCGGCTTTCCCTGAAACCGTCCGGGCCTCCGGCGCGTAGGTCCGGGTGCCCGTTTGCCGACGGCCCGGGGAATCGGCACCCGCGCGGCAGCGAGCCACCTCAGAGCCCCTGGGTGTGTCGCTGTGCTCGGCATCGGCTCCCAGTCAAGCCGATTTCTTGAGCATTCTCAGTATGATAGATCTTGGCTGGGGCGGGAGGGATCGAACCTCCGAATGGCGGAATCAAAATCAGGCGCGATACGAAGAGATATTAACGGCCATTCTGAATTTCGCGCAGTTTTTGCCTCCAATCAGATCAATAGGTTACAAGCCAATTCAGAATGAAGTAAAGGGTGTGACATGGGAGAAGCAAGCCTACCGTGAGCCTGCACCTACACCGGCGCGGCCGCTTCACCGCGATCTGCATGGGCATCTGCTTAGTGGCGGCAATAATCTTTTTTCTGAGCCGATGACAGCCGCTTCGCCGAGGTGGAATCAATTTTCGCGAAACCGCTGTCAGATTTTTGGTTTTCCGGCTCCAAAAAACCTCTTGTACCAGGGGACCCGGGACCAGCGTTTCACCAGCGCGATCATGTGCTCATCTGTATCTTCGCTCACCGTCGGCTTACTCGCTGTAACAGAGGCTTTGAAAACGAGGCCGCTGTCGATGTACTCTTCGACGTAGCCAACGATTATGGGCTCCATCTGCGCGCGCACTGTCTTGCGACAGTAAAGTCAGTGCCTGACACCAATTGCGATCGACTCAAGATAGTTAAGAACGCTATATATGTCGAGCCGATACTTCGGTGGATTAGCGACGAGATCACCACTATTTTTCGCAATATCCAGCCTGCGACAGATCTCGTCCAGCAGCGGGTCTAAATCGTACTTGTCGCACGCAGTCAGCGTTCTGTTTATCTGAGCTTCGCGACGAGCAAAGTAAATCTGCAACGCAGCGAACCCGATCAACAGAAGAGTCAGAATGTCGTAGATGCCGCTGGCAATTGCGGACAGCCCTGCCCACTGTAGGCTATCGAACCCGAGAAACTTTTCCATATGCCCCTCAAAAAGAGGCATTTTGCACTACTTTCTACTTTTAGTCGTCCTAGACTTTATTCTAACCTGCCCTGATCGACGTCAACCTTACCGGCGCGTGCTTCGCTATCGGTCAGCACCCAGTTGCGGCGCTTCAATTCCGCTATCATTCTGACTCGATCAGAACACCCCGCCGACGCGATTCAGGATTCGGCTCCGCACGCGCATTCCGCGCATGATGGAGAACCGATCCAATGCCAGTTGAACACTGCAGATATGGTCACGAACTTACGTTGCAAAACACGCAGCTGATGTTCTCGGTCAAGGGCAACTACCAGTATCGTCGATGCCGGACTTGTTTCGATCTTACCGACGATGACGTCGCGCACATCGAAAAACACCTCTTCGAGGATGGTGGCTCGATCCGGACGCTAGATCTGCCGGCAGCCAAGGCGATTACCTTCAAGGAGTGCGAGAAATACCGCCCAGCATGGTGGAAGCGCATCAAGGATGCGTCGACAGTCAACGCGCGGCTTGCCAAAACGGTCGCAGCCAGGAAGTTCAGGGCCGAGCAGACTCGTTGCAAGCATGGCCATCTGCTGAGTGGCGATAATGTCCAAGTCACCACGCGGCTTAACACTGGCCGAGTGCAGCGCGTTTGTCTCACCTGTCGCAACGCCCGACAAAAGATGGGGAACTATACCCCCGAGCAGATCGCAACCGTGACCGACTGCATCACGAACAACGGTATGACGATCGCTGACGTGGTCAGACGCATCGGCGACCGGCCAAGGATTATCAAGTTCGAAGCGCTCCAGCTGGCAATGATGGCTGATCCCGAGCTCGACATGCGGCTACGCGCGAAATCGGCAAAGAATGCGAAGAAGCACCGCACTCAAACCTGGAAAGCCAAGAAGGTCGCGGCGGAACAGCTACGCAAGGCCGCGCGTGTCGCTGAACGCGAAGTCGCTAGAGAGCAGCGGCGGCTGGCGGCTATAGAGAGATCGAAGCGCCGCAAATTCTTTCCGGCCGACACGTTCATGCGGCTGCTGGAGGAAGGTCTGACGCCGCAAATGATCTATAACGGCCGTCGACCGCTGCAGAGCCATCAGCAGGTGGCGGCTCGCTATGGAACGAAACAAAGCTTCCAGAACTATTGCGCCAAGCACCCCGAATGGGGCGTAAAGGCCAACGAACTGATCGCAAGGAATTCAGAGGTCGCGCGGCACAATAAGGGGACGGCTAACAGCTTCTGGGGACGCACCCACTGTGCCCGTGGTCACGAACTGACGCCCGAAAATGTCGGCTTCCACACGACCCGCAAAACAAACTACTGCATTCAGTGCAACCGGTTCTCCGCGAACCGCGGGGGCCTCATGTCTGCGGAACGCATTCGACGGGTCGAAAGTGCGATCGCGTCCGGTATGAGCTTGGGCGACATCTGCAGTAGCCGAAAGACGACGCGATTTGAAACATTCGCCGCGATCAAGAGGACGAGGCTGGAGAAGCCTGAATTCGATCGCTTCATCATCGAGCATTCGTCAGTCCAGAGCAGGAAGGTGTTGCTTGGAAAGAACGGCATCACCCGCATTGATCGGTCGACGATTGCGAGCATCCCGATCCGCGCCGAAGTGATCGGCGAGCGCGGGGTGCCCCTCTACGTAGCCGAGGCCGGCGATTTCGAGTGGTTCTACAGCCTCACCCCACGCTACCTGTCAGAGGACGACCGTCTCGACGTCGTCAGCAACATATACCTGGCTCTGCATGAAAGGCGCGTCCGCCGAGAGGACGTGCCGAACAGGATCAAGGAATTTACCAAGCAGCACACTAGCGTGTTCTCGACAGGTGAGTACGGCAGCGCCAAATCGCCCTACTCTCTCGATGCGGCGATATTTGAGGACGGAAAGACGACCCGCGGCGATAACGCGCACGTTGGCCTGTGGTCTGAGGAATCGATCTATGCGTGAGGCGTTGATGTAGGCGCCTGCGTGGCCTCAGCGCGCCGCATTTCGCTGGGGCCACCTTTTTTTGAGCGATCAATTCAACGAAAAGCACCTTCTATGGTGGGTCCTGAAAGCCATCGACCTATACGGATGGCATCTCACCGATGATCTTGCAAAGCGAAGCCCTTTGGAAAAACATCGGCGCCCCGGTTTGGGTGCTGCCAGCTATCCGCGAAAAATACCGTATAGTAGCCATGATCGATGACCACCCAACGATCACCGCGATCAACGATTGGCTCCGAGCAATCTTGCCCTTCTTCGCTACCGTTCTAAGTGGCATCAATACTTGGGAGGCGATCGCAAAGCGCGAGAAGCGGTGGCGCATCTGGTGGCAGGCTGCGCAAGTGCTTTTCTGGTTTGGGCTCGGATGTTTCCTTATCTACTCTTTGGTCCATCACACATGAGAAGGCCCGCTGAAGCGGGCCTTTGATTGTTGGATGCTCAGCGACGTGTGATAAGCGGCACCAAGCTCGGGCCCCTATTCACCACTATTGCCTCTCGAACATCGGAGACATCGCCGACTTCTTGGTGACGCATGTCCATCTGAGTAAACAGGTCAGCCAAGATAGCGCGAGCCTGAGGTCCGCCAACTTGCCTGATATAGGTTGGTGCGAGTAGTCCAATACGCGAAACAGCCTGCGCCTTGTCGAGCAGCTCGGGGTATTTCTTGAAGAACGATCGATACTCTTCCGAAGGCTTTTCGTCTTTCGCCTCGCTGTATCCGACCTCAACACGTCGCTTGAAAACATCTGCTATACCGAAAGGCGCATTTCGAGCGGTCATGAGACCATTCAAGCTCTCGATCAGTTCAATGATGGAAGATGGCGTCTCCGGGTTAGCGACAAGTGGTTTCGCGGCGGAGTAAAAGCGATCCGACCAATGTTCGTATCTGCGCAAACGAAAGAGTTCGGCCTGCATGTAGGCGTAATACACGGCAGCAACGATCACGAATCCCACCAGGATCAACGCGACTTGCCAAAGACTCATTTCGATTCTCCGTGGCCGTTCCGTTTTCGAGCAGCAAGTGCTGCATTGAGGTTGGCCTGCTTGCCCTTGATCTTGCCGGGCACTCTTTTTTTGTCTTTTCTGTATTTCAAGAAAGTGGAGTAAAATTGGTGCAGCGCCTTAAGGTAAGCTGGTCCATGAAAAACGACCGAAATTGCGAGTCCGAGTGCCAAAATGAGAACGACGGTATTAGCGATACCAATCCTCTCGACAGCCCCGACCCATGGGCCGGGGTCTGGTAATGCATCCTTGACCATGCGGGTTCCAATTGCAACCGACACGGGTCAATAGCTATTTTACACCGGCTAAGCAACTAATCGTTAACAGCGCGGCCTTTCGGGCCTTATATTGCTCTGCTGCACTGCATTAGATAGCCCATGCGACGCTTTGACCTCTTCCTCCGCCCCACCGTCATAGCCGGCGACAAGCTCGAGAACGACTTCGTTTGATCCACGAAGGCCGTCTTCCGCAATTACGCGCCAAGAACGAATAGAGCTTCACATGCGATACAAGGACTTCGAGATCAATGTCGCGGAGGATGCGCCGGGGCATTTTCGAGCATCTATCATACGTCCAGATGGGGCCCTCCTCCGAGCGGCGGTCCCCGAAGATAGCCCGCCTGGCGCAGCAGTGGTCACCGGCAGTTATCCAACTCCAGAGAGCGCCATCGCTGATGCAAAGAGATCGATCGATGCTGGTGGCATCGTCTTGGTCCGTCGATAGACTGCCCGTCCATTGACCAAGTCGTTGTGGGCAGGCCTGGGAGCATGGGCATTCGTAGTGGCTTCACCAAAGTCGGATTCAGCGCGATCATGGAGACATGGGCTCGAAGTCTCGCGAATACCTCTTTGGCGCATCTGTCCGCGCCAGTGCCGAGCGTGCGGCACAGGCGCGGAAGGATGCCGACGTGCTCGCCTGCCAGGCCTGGAACGCGCGCATGCTCGGCTTCCAGGGACCGGCCCAACCCTCCCCTGCCCTCGGCGACGCCCTGAACGCCGGCTATCGCTACCTCGAGGTCAAGTGCCTCGGCTGCGAGACCCATCAGACGGTCGCCCTGGACATCGTTCGGCGTCCAAAGACCACGCCGATCCACGAACTCGAGCGCCATATGAGATGCAGGGATTGCTCGCGCCTCCATGGCCGTCCATTCAAGCGCAGCCACCTGGTAGCGCTCAGGACCACGAAGATTTCCACTATGAACCCGCCATCCACGTGGTGGCCGGGAGAACGATAGCGACCAATGAAACTGAAAGAAGACCGCCCCTACTCCGACCCTGAGAAAGCCGCTCGCAGGCTCATGGAGCATGCCTGCGCGTTTGAGCCCATCCAAGACGGCCGGATCTACATCGAGAAGATCAACGGTCCTTTCATCCTCGAGGACAAGGCGACGCCGGCCGAGTACCGCGCCGGACTGAACTTGGCCATCGAACGGGGCTGGCTTGAGCCGGTCCATGAGAGCGGGACGTTCACGCGGCTGACGCAGGCTGGCAAAGACCTGTTCGCCTGATGTGTAACCTATATTCGATCACGACCAACCAAGCCGCGATCCTCAACCTGTTCCGGGTCGTCAACAGGTATGTCGGCAACCTCGCCCCCATGCCTGGTGTCTTTCCGGATTATCCCGCGCCTGTCGTACGCAACGCGGGTGACGAACGCGAGATGGTGCTGATGCGCTGGGGCATGCCGCCGCCTCCGCGGACGGGCGGGCCGCCGGTCACCAACATACGCAACACGTCCTCACCACACTGGCGGGGCTGGCTCAAGCCGGAAAGCCGTTGTCTGATCCCGTTCAACAGCTTCGCCGAGTATGCCCGGAGCCGAACCCGGAGACCAAGAAAAAGGATGTCGTCTGGTTCGCGCTCAACGACGATCGGCCGCTGACCGCCTTTGCCGGCATTTGGACCGAATTCAAGGGCGATCGCGGTACGAAGTCGTAGCCCATTCCTGGTCCTCACTTGGTCTTTGGCTTCCTGACCACCGAGCCGAACGCTGTGGTCGCGCCCATTCATGATAAGGCCATGCCGGTGATCCTGATCACCGACGAGGAGCGCGACGTCTGGATGCGTGCGCCCTGGGACGAGGCAAAGGCGCTGCAGCGGCCCCTACCGGACGACACGCTCAAGGTTGTCATGCGCGGTCCAGAGAAGGAAGACCGCGCAACGGTTCAGTAGAACGCGCCATACCCTATTTTAATTACGTACCACAACGTGTATCGTACCCCCGTTTCAATTACTTTCATAATTCAAGGGATTCATCATGGCTATTCTGTACGATCACGTCATCGCGTCGTTTGATACTGAAATTCAGCCCACGGGAGGGGTAAAGTTCTCTGGCTTTCCCCCGTTCCTCACCCGGAAATGAAGAAGCACCATCATGAACTTCACTTGATCATCAATGGTCCGGCCGGGTCGGATATCGCCAATTGTATAAATACAATCGTCACGGGCCCACTCCTCGCTCCGGTTACGCGCGCGCCATCTTGTCGATAACGCGGGTACTGATCTGGTCCATGGTCTTGAAGCCGGAGCGCCGCGGGTCCATCCGCGCCAGCGTATCGTTGAGCGCCTGCATCGCGTCGCCGATGATGGCTTTAGGGATCGATCCGGGTTGCTGAGCGTCAATTTTGAGCGCGTCGCAAAGGCCAGCAACGCAGCGCTTGGCCCAGGCCTCCCGAATCTGACGGGCAAAGTCCAGGACATAGCCCGGCGGGCACCACTGGTCTGTGATCAGGCTCGCGAGATATCTTGACAGGTTCAGGTCGGGCCCGACCTCAGGATCGCCGAGCAGACCGATCAACGTCACATTGTTTGACGGGCTACCGGCTGCCGCAAGCTCTCCCATCGCTTGCCAGATGGTTGCGTTCCATCGCTCAATAAACTGGTCGGCACTCACCGCCGTTGCAGCCGCGGCGTATGCTGACGACGACAACAGGCAGCAGCCAATGAAGGCCCGCTCAATGTCTACGGCGTTTTGCTCGTTCTGGGTCAGTGCTGGTAATGTCATTAGCGACGCCGAAGTGCATGCCCGTGAACGGCTTCTTTGGTTTTCCCGTCGGGTACGAACTCAGCGAGGAATCGAGACCAGGCGCGGCCTGCGGCCAGTGCATCCTTAATGTCGCGGCTCACCTCAAATCGTTCGCGGTGCTCGCTGTATTCGCGAAGGTGACGTTCGACCCTGGTTTCCAAATGCGTGATATCTGCGCTCACGGCTGCGTCTCCGTTTCCAGTGTCGGATCAATCCAGAGCGCAAGGCGCTCGAGTCCTTTAGCACCAGCAATACTTGCGCGCAGCAGCGCCCTAGCGATGGTACGGCGAGCTCGCTGCTTCCAAGAGGCGTTCAAGGCGGGCGATTCGGTTTCGGAGTTCGGTGAGTTCATTATCTGTCCCGGCATCATGCGCAGGCTGAACGAGCGCACGGAGTTGTTCGACTTCCTCAGCGCGGATACGCACGCGCTCGTCCCGATACCAAACATCCCGGATGCGACCCGCAGACCACCCCGTCAGCTTGCGCTGCAATCGATGCAGCACGCCTTTGACAGACTCGTCAGCGTGACGATTGCCAGCGATCTGTCGAAGCAGACCTGCGGCCTCCTCCAAAGTCGCTGTACGCCGCACCATTTTCTTGTTCCGTGAAAGCTTGTCGGATTTTTCCGAAGCCATCCGTGGTTCTCCTATCTCTCGAAAGGAGTTGCCCGCGGATGGCTTGGGTACACCTAACGCAACATACGCAACGCATACTGGACGCTATCGACCCGTCGTCGCGGTCTCGACAACTTGGCGACGGGCCGAATTGGGAAAACAGGCGCAGCGATCATGCGCGCACCTCGAAAGGATCTCGGAATGAAGACTCGGCATCGCCGTCAGCCGGCGCCGCGGACGCGCCAACTTCACCTTGCTCTAGCGATCGCGCGGTTTCGGGTGTGGGATGCTGATCTGATCCAGAAGCACGGTCCGCTGTACTATCGGCGGATGGGGTTCTCGGTGCATTAGGAGTAGAAAAAAAGTCTGGGCGAAGGAGCTCTCGCGCGATCCCAGTAACGTCCGCAACTTGCGGAACGCGCTGGAGGGGAACGCGCTTCCATTGCGAGACAGCCTGAGGCGATATTTCAAGGCAGGATGCGAGCTTATCGCTCGTCCCCATGGTCTTGATCGCCTGCTCAAGCGCAGGATCTCTTTGTTTCCGTCGGTTCATACCAACAGGATATAAAGATATGCTTTACAAAAATCAAGCCAAACTTCATTTACATCATCAAGCTGTGCTTTATTCATAGGCTCATGGACAAACTTACCCTCGGTAAACGTATCGCTCATGCTCGACTGCATGTGGTCAACGGCCGCAAGACACAGGCGGAGGTGGCTGAGGCTATGGGCGTCACACCGCAGGCGGTATCGGGTTGGGAGCGGAATGAGGCACTACCAGAGCTGGAAAAATTCTCTCAGCTAGCTGATCTCTTAGGAACCTCTCTTGTCTGGCTCCTACAGGGCGATCCCGACGCGACCTCCCACTATATGGATGAACTGAGGGAGGATGCCGCCAAGAGACCAACCCAAAAGCGCCACACGCCGAAGCCGGATGCCGATCGCGACTTAACCCTCCCAATATACTCTACAGCATCTTCGGGAAATGGGCTTTTCGTCGTCACGTCCGAAGTGATGATTTTTACTCGCCCTCCGGTATTTCTGATTGGTGTCCAGGGTGCCTACGGATTCTGCGTCTTTGATGAAACAATGGCCCCCGCCTACGAGATCGGGGATATCGTTTTCGTCAATCCGCAACGTCCACCTATTGCGGGTGCGGACGTGGTGCTGTACGCGCGCGACCCGCGCAATGGCGACGCTGAAGCAACCATGAGGCGTCTCCTAACCTTCAGTAAGAAGGCTTGGGAGACCAAGCATTACACTCCCCTCGAAACAGTCAATCTGGCGCGATCTCAGTGGCCCATCTGCCATTTGGTCGTAGGAAAATGGAATGCGATCAGATAAATCGCCGCTTTATAAAGTATAGCTTGATTTTCATGTAAAGCGGTGCTTTACTAGCTCCTGTCATCACGACGGGAGCGTCACTTGCTGCTTCGCCCTCCAGGTATCCACGACAACGAACCGCACTGGCCGGAAATGTACGGCTGGAGGGCGCGATGATCCGCTCCCAAGCCATCAAGCTGCTCGGCGTCGATGACCGCTTCACTGAGACCGGCCACGTCGTGGTCGAGGTCGGCGGCGCCTACCCCGAAGTGGTGATGTTCAACGGCGAGCCCTTCATCGCCGTCGGTGATCGCCCGGCGATCCCCGATCCGACCATTCCTCTCCAATTTCGCAAGGTGCGCCCCTTCCGCTTCGTGAGGAAGGCGCTGCCATGACAGGACCTGACACCGCTCATCGAGACTATCAGCAGGGGATTGCAATGACCGAAGCCGCTACCATCGCACAAACTACTCAGGCAGCCGTTATCGATTTCGCGCAAATCGGCAAATCACGTCCGCCGCGACGCGGCGTCAAGAAGCGGCCAAATCATCCCGATGCCGATCTAATCGAGCACTGCATAGAGTATGGAATGCAGATCGCTGCCGGTAAGGCGTCGTACAAGGTCGACCCGACCGATTCCGAATTTGCGTCATTCTGCGACGACATCTGCCAATCACGCGCCGATCGTGCGCTGCGCGCGGTTCTCGAAATGAGCCCTTCCACGCTTGATGGACTTCGGGCGAAGGCCGAGCTCGTCGAAATAGCCACGAACGATTGGGCAGCGTTCGATGATGTTGCGTTCGACGAGCTGCGGACCAAGTTCCTGCTCTCGCTTGCGAAAGACGTCATCCGCTTTCAGCGCCTCGCGATGAGCGCGAAGACCTCGCACCTGCGCTTTGCAGGCATCGGCAAATAGGGGAGCACTTCACATGCAAGCTGCAGCCAGCACGACTGAGCGCGAACCGAAACGCGTTGCGCGGCGTTCGCCAGCGAAAGCTATATCGCCTGCCCCGATCCTAGTCCCCGAGCCGATCACCGCGCGATACCCCGAAGCAATCTTCGGCAAATTGCCGGCCGACTTTGTCCTGCAAGGTCAGCCAATATGGGCTCTGAACGCCTGGCACCGCAAAGCAATGAAGGCCGTCAACGATCTCCCGAAGGGGCACACCGATGACGAACTGACCGAGGCCATGGCGGTCGCCAATGAGATATTCGAGGCCATCAAGCAAAAAAACGAGAGCGGCGCCAAGGCGGTTTCGGTACAGATGAGCGCCATCGTCGAGCGCTTTGCCTTCATGGGCAACGACGACTCGATCGAGGAAGAGCTTTCTGTGGATGACTTCATGCGCATCGCGGCCGCCCTGGAGAAGGCCGTCGCGCCGATCAAACCAACAAAAGCCATGGGTGCCCTCATCCGCGGCGGCAAGCTCACCAAAGCCGGGATGCTGTTTCGGTACCAGTCGTTCCTCATCCAGGAGCTGATGACGCTTAGCAACAGCCTCTACGGCCATCCCCGCTATGCGCTGAACTACGTCTTCTCTGACGATGAGGTGACCAAGCGATGCAGCCCGAGTTCTCGGAAGAGCCGGTCGAAGCATCCATTCTTCGATGAGATCGAATTGCCGACTCGTGCGCGCGCAGTCCTCAAGAGCTTGAAGATCGATTGCGAGCGGCCTGACCCCGCATACGGCAGCGGGAAGTAATTCCGATGTCAACGCCGCCCACTGACATCGGCACGGCGGACGCGGCCGGCTCCTCCCCTGGCTGGCCGCGTCCGTCACTTGCTTTCGGTCCAATGATAGACGCAGTCGCATTTATCGTCTTCATGGCAACCATCCTCCTTTTAGCTGCGTCAATTTGGGTGCGGCGAGAATGACGAAGAAGGCTGCCGCCATCCCGGCCGGCTCTTGCCCCAGGCGCATGCCTGTGGAGCTGGCCGCTGGGTATTGCGGGGAACCGACTGCCGAGGCCTTCCTCAAGCGGGTCGGGAAAGAGTATCCTTTGCCCCGGATTTCGGAGGGGCGGCGCCGCCTATGGCTCAGGGACGATCTGGACGCGGCAATTCTGCCGCCGGAGCTGGTTCAGGCCACCGATATCGCCGCGGATTTGTAACCGTGGAATTGCCCCGCCACGTCATTCCCAAGGTTTTGGCGAGCGGCAAGACCGCATTCTACTACAACGTCCCCACCCGCTATCGGAAAATGGGCTGCCCGGTCCCAAACGAGCCGCTCGGCACGGACTACGCCAAGGCATGCGGCGCCGGTGGCCGAGCTGAAACCCTGAACGGCCTTTTCGATGAATGGATGGATGCCAGGAAAGGCCTCCCGATCTCGAGCGAGGCCGCGCCACGGATCGGCACTATCGATTGGCTCTTCCGGGAATACCGACAGAGCCGCGCATACCTGGAAAAGGTCAAGCCGCGATCGCGCCGAAACTACGAATGGAATATGCGCGAGATCTGCGACACGCTCACGAAGCGCGGCGATCGTGTCGGCGCCCGGCCGATAAAGTCAGTGACGCCGCTGGGCGCCGACAAGCTGTACGACACGTTTGTCAGTGGCGGAAAGGGCAACCGGCTCAGGACCGCTGAAAAGCTGGTCGTGCTGTGCCGCAAGGCTTGGCGCGTCGTCCATCGGCTGCACCCCGCCGAGTTTCCACAGGATATTCCGAATCCGTGGCTAGGCGTCACCATGGCGACCCGGGTCAAGCTGGTAAAGCACGCGGTGACACGCGAGCAGGTTTATACGTTCGCGCACGGCTGCGTAGAACGCGGCGAGCCGGAATGTGCCGCGGCTGCGGTCATCTGTTTCGAATGGCTGCAGCGTCCCGAGAACGTGATCGCCGGCCATATCAGATGGACCGGATACCGAACCGGGCCCAAGCCGACGATCCGGGTTGAGCACCACAAGACGGGCGCCGTGATCGACCATCCCTTGGAGGAGCGCCTGGCGACCGGCGAGGTCGTCAAGTTCTATGAGGAGGCCGAGGCAGTCCTCGCCAAGCTGACGCGCCGCGGCGTGCCCATGATCCTCCGCGAGATCGTCCCGAAGCGACGGCCCGATTCGGACGAAGAGCCGAAGTCCGTCTCAAAGCCCTACTCGTTCTCTGGCATGCAAAAGATCGTCCAGCGTATGCGGAAGGATATCGGCCTGCCCAAGGAGTTTACTCTGGACGCCTGCCGGCACGGCGGGATGACCGAGCTCGAGGAGGCGGAACTGACCGAGGACAGGGCCGCGCCCTATCCGCCCACCGCACAAAAGAGAGCTATGCCGGCTATGCCAAGCGGACCGAGGCGCGCATGCTGTCGGCGACTCGGAAGCGGCATGCGCACCTGCTGGCGAACCAAACAGCAACAGATGTTCAGAATGCGACCGCGGACGGCGTTCAGAATACAGAACAAGAACCAACAAAAACCGCGTGATTAATCAACGCGTTAGGATGGCTGGGGCGGGAGGGATCGAACCTCCG
>Ga0099824_1005172_pt1 | contig 18491 bp, 8 predicted proteins | sample SiratrowhiteBW_FD_76837 | JGI IMG/M metagenome (GOLD analysis project Ga0099824, IMG submission 76837) | Root nodule microbial communities of legume samples collected from California, USA - Siratro white BW | ecosystem: Host-associated > Plants > Roots > Nodule | place: USA: California... | reverse complement strand
TCATTTATGATCTAATGTACCTGCCAAAATACCATGCAACATTTCTCATGTCTCATTGAACTTGGAGTCAACCTTTATTTTACAAACCAAATCACTCAATAACAAACAATAATTGGACATATACAAAAGATCATGCATCCGTATAAAAAAAAAATTGAACTAACTTAGAAAATCTTGTTTTAGTCTTCGGGCAATTAGACCACTTATATCACCTTACTTCTTAACCTTTTCTAGTAACACTCTTAAAAAAAATACTTGACATTATAAACCTATAATACAACAATATTTGGTTAAACCATACAACACATATTATAAAGAGTTAAGAGTTAATTGCATCCTTTATAAATTGTATCATCACCTTATTCCTCTTTACTCACAGCTTTATTTCAAATTTTGCACACTCTTTTTCCTGCCACAAAGCTTGTATTGCACTACACATGCATGTGATGTTATTATATGCCTTACTTTATTCTGAAACGCCATAGAGGAATCTTATCTCTTTAGTTGACCTTTACATCATCCAAAACATATGCTAAACAATTTCGTTGGATGTGATTGCTTGTGTAATATTTGCATTCTCTTTGTTCAAATCTGATATGTGTGTACTAGCTACAAAGACAAAGTCTGGACGTTTCACCAAAAGATGTCGCGATAGATAAGAGAGAAAATCTACATCAACAAGCACTCAAGCATAGAAGCCAAGAATTTTTTATCACAATACAATCATATAATGCAAGAGGGTACAACCCCTCTTGCTAAAAAGAAAATAGCACAGGTTGTCGATATTGCAAAGGGAGACTATGAATTCTGATCCAACATTGCACCTTAGTAAGCTTTATAGTTATTGGAACAAAGTCCTTAGTCCAGACAAAGACCCTACAAAATTTTGGAGAGAGATTCCAAGATTCAATTACCAACACATGTCTCATGTCTTTTAAAGAGGTGAACGAAAACTCATTGAATCCTCTGTCAAGAGGAATCGCCTTCCAAGAACCAGGGGATTTTCAAGGAAGGTCCACACATGTCCAGGTGCGTTAGATGTTAGTTTCCTTTGCAAGCATAATCCTACCGTGCAAGTGGTTCTTATATTCTTCAAGCCCCACCAGGTACTTTTTTTCTTGGATCTGCATAAATATAAGATCTTCTTTGAGGCAAGAATAAGACAACTACGACAGAGGGATATCGCAAGCGTTTATTCAAAGCTTGAGCAAATGTACTCTTCTGCATAGCAAGTCGCAAAAAAAAAAAATCTCAATTTACTTCATATATTAATTATTGAGACACTCCTGTGAGATTATGAACCCCTTAATTACATGCCCATTCTACATAAAATAACAAATCATAAAACAAAATCGCAATCCACCACAAAAAGAACACAATGCGAACAAATACAATCATTTAAGAAAAATCACCTCACTCCTATTAAGATAAATACGAACAAGAAAATACTCACTCACCGTAAATAACCATAATTCTATTCTCAAGAGAAAAATAAGGTTGTTGTATTTCTTTCAAATGATCTTCACAATTTTAATTTAGTATACATTTAATATCAAATTTATTTTATTATTAATTAATTAGAAATAATTTTATAGGTTGATATAGTTGTTAAACACATTAAGTTCACACATAAACAAAATAATTTTCGATTTATTAAAAAAAATGTGTTCAATTCAAGCCATGTGCGCAAAATATGTTGAACTGTAAGTCTATAATTCGGTAGATAAAGATATGTTTGATATATTATACTAAAATATTTTATTTTAAATAAAATGCTTGATTTTAAACACTATTTTTTAATATACAAATAATAGCTAGAAGGGAGAAACTCTTGTTGAGAACCAAAGAATGAATACAAGAAATGCCAAATATCTTTTTTATTGAATTATTCATACTTTTTCTATCCAATGGAGTCACTAATTCCATAGCTAATAATTAGGTGGGTCTCTCTATAAGTGGGCTAACATAAACTAACTTTTAAAAAACGTGAAAGCAAAAGACAAATAAGTCAAAGAAGAAATGGGCCTAGGCACATTATTTGATTTATTAGATCTGGTTGGTTGCTTTAAAAAAGAAAAGATAACCTTTAAGCAAAATGCCATGGGATTTTGGAAGAAAAGAAGATAAATAAATCAGCACAACAATTGAAGAAGACGAAGTTGTTGATAAAGAAGACATAATTGGCATGGTCACTTACATATTTTACCAGGTTTAATATAAGATTATATTCTTCTTAAAAATTGTTTATAAAATAAAAAATTACTACATGTCAAACATTAATTAATCTTTTAACTATAGGAAAAATGTATTCGAGCATTTTTAACTCTTGTGTAGTTTTTCTCTAATCTTGTATATGTCTAATATTATTGTAAATTTAATTTTTGCATGGCTTCATATAAATTGTGTCCAAGTTTCGTATGCATCCGTCTAACATTTATTATGTATTATATCTAAACTTAATGTATATGTGTCTTGACATATTTTTCAAACTTCATTTACTCTTTTTAAACTGGGACTACTCTTATATAGACTTCTATCACATGTTTCATATTAAGACATTGAGTAACATTGGTAGATATAAAAAATATGTATTGTTTGTTATTTATGTCTTAAATAGTGATCTAACTAACAGTGAATAAATTAAAAGAATTGAGATACAAAAGATTACTCAATAAATACTTGTATCATTTAGAATTTGAAATATATAAATTGGTGTTTATCATTTTATTCAAAGCTTATTTTTCTACAATATTTATATTGCGTCTGAAATTTACGTTCGCTTATAATACCATCGACATCAGACAGCAACCGTAGTCTTTTGAGAGATTCTTATATGTCATGTTGGGAGAGTCTGGTTCAAAGTAAAATCTCACCAAACCTTCTTTCTCATTCTTTCCATCTGGATACAGAAAATTGTACCACTGCAACAACATAAATGATGATCCTAGGATCCAACACACAACAACATTAATTTGTTATATTTATTTGTTTGCTTTTGTTCTGTGAAAGCTGGGGAAGCCATGGAAGCATATCAATCTCTCTCACTCTATAATTGAACCTTTCGCCATTTTAAAAATATTTTTCTGTTTCATCTTTACAACTGACACCACTCCTTTGTTCCCTCACAATAGTTTACTGACTAAACAAACTAGTTGTTACGAAAAGCGATATAATAGACAACATTTAACATAAGCTTATTCAACATAATGTAAACTTTATTTATAATATCATTAAAACATGTAATCTATTAAATATATTTTTTTTGTCTCTTTATCTAGATATGTCCAAAGAAACTTTTGCATAATTACTTGTACAAGAAAAATAATAAAAAAATAAAATAATCAGAAAACTAAAACTAATATTTATAGAAATTCTTTACATATTTCTATAAATTTTTATTTTAAAATTTAAAAAATCGGAGTCGTTAAAAGCTAGTCAAAATCATCAGGATGTCTGTAATTAAAATCATATCCACTAACAAACAGTGATTTATATTTTAAAAAGGTTTGTGATTCAATAACTTTAGAAAGCCAAAAAATATTGGTAGTGTGGCTTGCAAATACACGTGGGCCAAAAAGGAAGTGGAGATTTATTACCGACACTGTACGGGCGCACTTTAGCACACTCCAGTTACTGCTCGCACTATAAGACTCCAACCAACATACGCCTTCACTCATAGAACCCTCTTTCCACCAAACAGATACACTCTACTCAATATAATGGCGGCTGCGACGACGTCGTCTTCTTCTGCAATCTGTGCCGCCTCCAAAACCCTAGCCAAAGCTTCTTCCAGAAGCTTCTCCGCTACAAGCCTCGCTCTGCAATCCTCGTCTTCCAAACTCACCTTCCAATCCCTAAGGCTGAGCCGATGCGCCTCCGCTCTCGGCGCTCGTATGGTGGCCGCGCCGGCGGTGAAGGCCCCCACGCAGCTCGATTTCGACTCGAAGGTTTTCAAGAAGGAGAAGATTAACCTCGCCGGACACGACGAGGTTCTTTCTCGAACGCTTTCTTCCGTTTTCAGATTCGTGAATTTTAAATTTCCTTGTGTTTATTGTTTTTTTTTTTTTATTCATTGCAGTACATCGTGAGAGGAGGCAGGGATTTGTTCCACCTTTTGCCCGACGCTTTCAAGGGGATCAAGCAGATTGGTGTCATCGGCTGGGGATCTCAGGTGACTTTCGAATATTCGTATTTAAGTAAAGCCTAAAATGTGTTATATGTGGTATCAATTATAAACTTTAAAAATCCGATCCATGTTGTGGGGGAATCCATGTAGTGGAGAATCTCAGTTCTCAGTGACCAAAAAACTTTTAGGTTGACCTCGTGCACCCTGGGCTTGGGAATCCCGTGGCAAGCACAAAATTAATTAATTATATTTATATTTGAGCTCGTAGATTTTATTTAAGCTTAAAAGGTTATGACTTAAATATTTTTGTTGTGATGATGTTGTACTGCCTAGCTTTGATATGATTGTTAACAAGGCGATGTGTTTCCAGGGACCTGCCCAGGCTCAGAATCTAAGGGACTCGCTTGCTGAAGCAAAGTCCGATATTGTGGTCAAGGTGTGATTCTTGTTTTCATTTGTTATTTAGTTCAGTTTCGTTTATGATATATGAATGTCTGCTGAAATTGTTGATTCATGACTGGTTGGCTGATTAAATTCATTGTTTGTCGTTTCAATGATTTAAAAATGCAGATTGGACTCAGGAAGGGTTCTCGTTCCTTTGCTGAAGCTCGGGCAGCTGGGTTTACTGAGGAGAGTGGGACTCTTGGTGACATATGGGAAACCGTCTCGGGCAGTGATCTTGTGATGTTGTTAATTTCTGATTCCGCACAGGTTAACTCAATGCTCTATATGCGTATTCTGATTCTTCTGCTGCTGTTTTTATGTTTTTGAAGCTGTCTGTTTATTAATTTACGATGGTATTCTGCATTGCGTGATGATAACAATAAGGTTTTTTGAGTATCAGTAGCAATTCTTTTTATAAAGTTGCTGGTTTAATTTCAACGTGAGTGAGCTGATACTGCAGCTTCCGATAATCCACCATGATTTTCACACCCCAATAGCAGTAGATATTCCTTTACTTACTTGATCAGCATCAGTTTAAAGTTTGCCATTACAAGCTTCCATCACCACCAGTTTACTGTTTGCCATTACCAGCTTCCATCACTGTCACAATTCTTAATTTGCCCTATTTGTATTTTTAAATAAAAACTTTATTTAATAGTTCTGTCGAACATTTTCTGAAACTATTATTCGAACATATTTGTAACAGCGCAAGATAAAATTTGTCCCAACACTCAAAAGTTTTCTAAGAATATGATACTGTTTGTTTTCTGAAGTCATGTCAGGTTAAAAGACCTGTTGGTATCGTGGTGCCTTAGTTTTTGCCATAACATGCTAACTCTAATGAAAAGTGTACTTTTTGAATATTCTTTTTTGTCAATATAAGTAGACAAGGTTTATCTTGTTGCAGTAATTTTGGATTTTTCTGATATAGCTGCTTTCAATCCAGAAACTTTAATATTTTTATTTATCTTGCAGGCTGATAATTATGAAAAAATATTTTCTCATATGAAACCAAACAGCATACTTGGGCTTTCCCATGGTTTTCTTCTTGGGCATTTGCAGTCAATGGGACTTGACTTTCCAAAGAACGTTAGTGTAATTGCTGTGTGCCCAAAGGGGATGGGTCCATCTGTAAGGAGGCTGTATGTGCAAGGCAAAGAAATAAATGGTGCTGGAATCAATGCAAGTTTTGCCGTCCACCAGGTTATTTTTGCTCTGCCTCAGTCTGTCTCTTCACTTTCTGTGAGTCTTCTCATGTGTTGATTGAGTAACTATTTTTGCATGCAGGATGTCGATGGTAGGGCTACTGATGTTGCTTTGGGATGGTCTGTTGCCCTTGGTTCTCCTTTCACTTTCGCCACTACATTAGAGCAAGAGTACAAGAGTGATATCTTTGGGGAGAGAGGTGAGAACTCTGCAATGTTTTTTTATTATTTTTTTCCTTGAAGGCATAAGTCCTAACTACGGCCCTGGTGGTTTTGTAGGCATTTTACTTGGCGCTGTTCATGGAGTTGTGGAATCCTTGTTTAGGAGATACACTGATAATGGAATGCAGGAAGATCAGGCGTATAAGAATACTGTTGAGTCTATAACTGGAATTGTATCCAAAACCATCTCAACCAAGGTTGTATTTTCACTCTAGTCTAGCGTTAATTTTTGTCCGTTGGACACCAACACCCTTTCCCAAAACCCCGTAGAATGTGCTGGTATGGTTATTTGTTTGAGTTCTGACTAACCTTTTGCACGTATTGGTTTTGGATAGGGCATGCTAGCTGTATACAATGCTTTATCTGAAGATGAGAAAAGGGAATTTGAGAAAGCTTACAGTGCTTCTTATTATCCTTGCATGGAAATTCTGTATGAGTGCTACGAGGATGTAGCCAGTGGTAGCGAGATTCGTAGTGTTGTTCTGGCTGGACGTCGCTTTTATGTAAGGGCATATTCATTTTCCCTTTAAATTAGTCAGGCTTTGCTCCACCGACTTTAAACAATACATATGTTTTACAGGAGAAAGAGGGTCTACCTGCTTTCCCCATGGGTAACATTGATCAAACCCGCATGTGGAAGGTTGGCGAGCGTGTTCGTTCTACAAGACCAGCAGGTGATCAAGGCCCATTATATCCTTTTACTGCTGGTGTCTTTGTGGCATTGATGATGGCTCAGGTACTGTTGGAAATTTTTCTTGCTATTATTTTGGGAATGGATTTACGTAGTTTCCTGCCTGTACATTTGTCTCTGTTTGCTTTCAAGTGTGATTAAGTTAACTATCAGTGACAGTTTTTTTTTTTTTTTCTTTCAAATGTGTAGAGCAAAAATGAACTTTGTATCTAATCTGTGATTGCTAAATTTGTAGATTGAGATCCTGAGGAAGAAAGGGCATTCCTACTCCGAAATCATTAATGAGAGTGTCATCGAGGCTGTTGATTCTTTGAATCCTTTCATGCATGCTCGTGGTGTTTCTTTCATGGTTGATAACTGCTCGACTACGGCTAGGTTGGGTTCGAGGAAATGGGCTCCACGATTTGACTACATTCTTACTCAGCAGGCGTTGGTGGCGGTGGACAATGGAACACCTGTTAACCAGGACTTAATCAGCAACTTCCTTTCAGACCCAGTGCATGGAGCCATTGAAGTTTGCGCCAAACTGAGACCCACGGTAGACATCTCTGTGCCACCAGATGCAGACTTCGTACGTCCAGAGTTGCGCCACTCCAGCAATTAGAGCAAATTATGGCTTCACCTTGAATCATTTTCCGATTTGCTCAGAACTGCAGTTTCTTGTTAGTTTGGGGTTTCTAGTTTTGTTTTTATGAATGAATGCTAGTATGTAAGTTGTATTATCATTTTGTAGTCTGTACCTCCAGTGTTTCTGCCACCGAGGAACTTTAACATAAGTAATCTATCTCTACAAATGCTAGCCGTGCTTCTGGATAATCGAATATGGTTTACTGCTGCTTGATGATAAAATGAATCTCATCCACCAAGCTTTGTCTGGAAAGCTTATACCAAATCGTTAACTGAACGTAACAATATTGTAAGTATGAACTTTGATAGCTTTCTTGATATATATCAGTATGGAGAAACTGGCAGGCAGGCCATACTTGGAATCCTCGTACCAAGGTTTCCGTATAAATACTTTTAGCATTTTTCTAGAAGCCCAACCTTGGGCATTACTGTGTGTCTAAATTTAAAATCATTTTTCTTATTCAAGGAACCTTTTGATTTTACATAAAACGATAAAGGTTAATACACGGTTAATGTTTTGAAGAAAAATCGCACCTTCCTTAGTTGGATTTAAACTTCTCTAAAACAAACCAAATCTTGCTTTTCCTTGTGAGTGTAATCTCAATCATACTTCTACTGAATAAATTTGTAAGCATGATGACACTTTATTATGGCCACAGTTCGCTTATATTGTGAATATGTGCCATTTTTTGTTATGCACATAACTCACAAGAAAAAAAAACTTCAAAAATTTAAAAATCGTGTTGCTCATTAAATGATAGAAAACTTCGTGAAGAAAAAAAAATGAAATTAAGCGATAGGTGTTGGGATTAAGCCTGATTAGAAAATATAAAAAAAATGAAAACTATTTAAACTTCTCTTATACATGAAAAGCACGTTCTGCAAGAGTGAGATGACCCTTGATTGGATTTTCATGCTTAAAGACAAGTAAATTAACCATACATTATGTTTTACATAATTTTAAACTTCATAAGCAAATTGACAATTTTTGTTATAAAATTCAGTTAAAAAATAATTTAAAATCAACAATTTGAAGTTTTTATAAATAAAAAAAAATGAGGGTAACAGATTAGTCTAAGCGCCTAGGAAAGCATGTAGGAAGATTTGTAAACCGGAGTTTAGTTGTCTCACTCTAATGCGATTTTCCTAATTGGGGTCACCATTTTTTCTTGGCAATTTCTGATACAAATTACTTTCTATATTTAACAAAATTTTAATATACTAACAATATCTTTATTATTTTTACTTTAAAATTTACTTATTAAATACTTTTTCTCTTTCCTACGCTAGTGTAATTAAGAAAAAAATTGTTAAAATTTCTCTTTTTCTATGTCAATGTATATTAATAAACTTTCTTAATAAATATTAAAAAATAATCTTATAAATATTATGAAATATCTGATTTTTTTCAACAAACACTAAATTTATTATCACAAAACTAAATATTTAAAAATAATATGTTTAATTGAATTTTTAAAATTAATAGTATAAGTTGTAAATATTTTAACAACAAAATATCTTATTTTAACGAACTAATGAAAAATAAAATAAATAATTGTCTACATTTATCTTGTAAGAAAAAATTACCAATATTATTTTTATTATTTTAAGAAAAATAACAATATATCATATATTTTAAAAGTATCATACATATAATAGAGTTGTGTCTACACTTAGAAATTTAATAAGTAAATTTTTAAATAAAAAATAATAAAGACATTATTCACATATCAAGAATTTATTAATGTGTGGGAAGTAATTTGTATCGTGCCTATTTTTTTTTATTTTTTTTGGCTCAAACGGTTGAAAGTTAGTGATATTGGACAATAATGCGATTTCTTTCTACACCTCCATGATCTTGTCCTGTACATAACTAAAATATTTTGGGTTTAACTTTCAGATTGTAGAATCCGAAAGGTATTTGGCATTTTAAAATAACTTTCGAATTCTGTAATCCGAAACCCACTCTGTATAACACACTTCAACATCCTCAATATCATATAATATTCTGAATTTTATAATTCTGAAAGGTAAAACATTTTGAGAATGACTTCTGGATTAAAAATCCAGAAGTTATTGAACATTTGAAAATATTTGTTTTTGATTACAAAATCCGAAAGCATTTTCAAATGTCTAATAGCTTCCTGATTCTGCAATCTGGAAATTATTCTCAAAACGTTATTATTCTCCTCTAATCTACTGTTCTCATTCACCTTGCTTCTGGCTTTGATTGTTTAATTAATTAAACTTATTAAGCTTTTGGTTTTCTCAAAATGTTATTGATTCTCCACCAATCTACTATTTTAACTCATATTGTTTTTGGCTCTTTAATTTCTTTGTGTGCATTGATTAATAATTAATGCTTGGGCAATGGGGAGACAAGGAAATTTCTCTTTTAAACCCACCAGGCTTTTGTAAGTTTCTCCTTCAAAACCCTTTCAAAATCATTAGACTTTTAATTTTCTCATTTAGTATTTTTTTTTTCCATTCATCTTCATTTCAAAATCACTAGGTTTTAAGTTTTTTTTTTTTTCAAATTTTTGTTAAATATAAGCTTCCTGATTTCATAATCCAAAAACCATTTTCATACCTTAAAGCTTTTAGATTGAATTTGAAAGTAATTTTCATAAACTTTAAACTTCCATATTGTAGAATCTAAAAGTTATAACAAAAACTTTTTGCCTACTAATTCTACAGTCCGATAAAAAAAATACCTTTTGGATTTTGGAATCCCAAGGCCAAAAAAATTTTGTTGTGACTTTGGAATTTTACAATCCAAAAACTTTAAAGTTTATAAATGGGTATTTTTATCTTTTACTCGTAATCAATATTAGAATTGTGAAAATTATGAAGTTGCAGAAAGAAGCACTCGTTAGTAATTAGTCACTCCACAAATGATATTGTCTTATATAAAACAACTCTCTATTTTTTCGTGGGTTTAAGTTTATTTGATATAAAATAGATAACGATAATTTTGAATAAATTTTTGATAAATGATATTAAACCTCAAACATTTTACATGGTAATTCATTTAAGTCACCATTGACTAGCAAATCAAGTAAAAAATATATTATATCTTTTGAATATATTTAATCTTTCAGAGTAGCATATATTTGAGTAGAAGTAACTATCAATTTCATACTACAAGTGCATGTGGAATCTTTCTTCCATAGCTAAGTTGTCTTTGTCATTTCTATGTATTTTTTTCATTTTTGTAGCTGTAATAGCAAGTTTTGTAACAAATCCTCTCCCTAAATAGAGAGTTGCATGCGCCATAAGAATCTTATTCGCACACTTTTCCTACTGACTCAGGCATCTCAATCACATCTCTTTGTTTTTCTTACCATTCATAAAAAAAAAAAAAAAGAACTTTAATTATACTCAGCTCAAAACATAATTTTTTTTTTCTCTGAAACCTATGAATACGAGTTCACCAAATATAAATTTATTATGGTGCGTTTGCAATAAACAATAACAATTTTATCCGGCTAAATGAAGTAAGCTATATGAGCAATATAATAAAAAGTTCAAGTTTTAAAAATATTATTTACCATGAGATTTTCTTTTTCAAGAATCCTTTTTTCATTTTTTTATATATATGGGACTAAAAATCAGACAAGTTATTGGTCTTGTGTGTCTCTCTTGAAGGGGACTTCGTCAATAGCATAAACTAATATACGTACATATATATATATATATATATATATATATATATATATATATATATATATATATATATATATATATATATATATATATATATATATATATTAATTTCATTGCCCTTTGTCTCCCTTGATAAAAGAATTCACTGCCAATTTTATTAAACAAATATATCTTTCAAATTTTATAAAAATATTTATTCTAATAAAATATTAAAATATTAATTACAAGAATTGAAAAAATGTTTTAAGATGTTGATCAGAAGATATTTCAAGATTTTTAAAAAAAATATAAGGTTATAAACATCAATCACCATTTTCACATGTTACAGAAAATATTTGTAAATTTTTAACATAATTGATTTACATATATGTCCCGAATTTGTAATAAAATGTGATATTAAGTATAATTTATTAAATAAGAATAACATCTATTATTTTTTGAGCGATGACGATAGCTAAGAACCATTTATAGATTTTCAAGTGACAACTGTTATATATTAAAAATAATTCTAGAATGTATGATGAAAAACAATATATATTTGAATCCATATTCTCAAACCCAAAATCATGTTTGAACACCATAACCAAAGTTCAAAAGTTAAAGAAAAGTATAAAAGAATATACCAAAATGTGATAGAAAAGACAATATTAATTAAAAGAATCTTAAACCTCAAACTATAAATCTCATATATAATGTTTTAAATTAAACTTATGGTATTGATAAAGGTTAATAAAATACCTTTAAATTACAAATCATTTGTAGTAAAATACATAATACAAAGAAAATACTAAAAACTCTTGTATAATAATGATATTTAGATATTTTGTTTGAACAATTATTTAAAACTGATCAACCATGTATGAATCCAAGCTATATATACAATATACTCTTGGGTTTGGAGCATTGATATGTAAGAGTATGGTTGAAACATTGAAATTTCCACAATTTATATTTTATTGTATTGTTTTTTCAAGGAAAAAAAGTATTTTAAACGGTTTTCCAGGAAGAAATTCTATTATATAGCAATCCTGTGACAATTTTGATTCAGATCAACGTCAACGTAGATATCACAACTTCTCAGCAATAAATTTTTTTTTTTCATTTTGTATATATAATATAAAGTCATCAATGTATTCAAATTTCAACCCAGAAACCAAAAAAAATCTCATATTAAATTAATAAATCCAGCTGTATTTGCTTGTGTAGGAAATGATGAAAATGATTAAGCAGCCATTAATTAGTTGGAGTGCATAACTTATATTCACTATTCGAGAATGGAGATGAAAAAGACATACATGCACGACCATCACAATCCTCAATTCAAAAGCTCGAGAATAGTGAAGCCAAATTTCTTCAATCTGACGCACAGAAAATAATGATAAAGAATATTAGTGACTATCTTTTTTGTCAAATATTCAATTTCAATGTTTGAATCTGCAATTGCCATGATTAATATGAAAGCTGGCTCTTGCTGCTCACCTTTTCTTGGTTAGCCAAAAATACTGCCACAAAGCTAGATTCTTACACTACTACTACATATTATATGTATTAATTAATACCTAAATTTAGGTTATTCTACTTTAAGGAATTTGGGTGGCTCCTTTTTATTTTATAATGGTTTTTGTATTGCAGTTCCTAGTTAGGGGGGTTAGCTTGCCCTAGTTACTAGTTCTTTTTAGATATAAAAAATTCTTACAATAATTATTTTTGTTATATTTAGCTAATTTATAAGAAACTTGAGAGAGGATTCATAGTCTCACAATTATTATATTATCAAGGTTGTTAATAGCAGGCACAATGCACTAAATGCATAGCTAAAGATATTTTTTTGAATGAGTAATTACATTTACCTTTTATTTTATGGTTAATGATGTAGGAAATGGTTATTAGATTGGTGAATGATATGTTGACTTTATAGGTAACGACCTTATTTAAAAGATTATTATTATTATTAATAATAATAATAATATATATATATATATATATATATATATATATATATATATATATATATATATTTATTTATATATTTATATAATAAATCATTCACAAACTTGTAACGTAACTAAGCCTTAACCTTATATTTGATAAAAAAATCAATAATTCTCAAGTTTTAAGTAAATTAAATTTGCATTGTTTTTATTTCAATTTATTTACTCAAACTTTTGTAACTAAGAATATTATTATTTCATAAATTTATTTTGATTATTATTATTATATTATATTCTTGTCGAATAATTTCTTTCATGCATGTATAGGCAAGGACATGACTTTCATTTTTTTTCTCTTCACATGTGCAAGCACCTTAACACCCTATAAAATTCATTATACAAGAACCAAATAGAGCTTAAATATTAAAACATTTTCATAAACAAAAGATAATACAGTAGAGTCATTCAAAATATAATCACTTTTCATATGAATTTAAAAGTTTACACATCTTTAAGATATAACTAAATAAAAATTAAATAATTACTCTGATATAACTTCATCAGCAACTTGAGGTATATTTTCTTCTATAACAACATCATTTGCTCTCATGTAAGAAAAGAAAGAAAACACAAACAACTACACAAGAAGCAAGAAGGGTAAGCTAACTATTTAGAATATGTTTAAAATAAATATTCCAACATTTATAATTAAATATCAAAGTCACATTTCAACATTTCATACTGACTCTATTTCTAAAAGATTCGTGCATTGAGTTAGACTAAGAGGTTATCACCTATCAGATGACCCTTCTAACTATGAATCTACATAGTCTTCAACCAATGATAACATCATTTGACAAGGTAAATCCATATATTTATCTTGACTAGCTCTTTTAAACTACAATTTCAATTAAATGGACCTCTTTTAACTCTCACCACATAATACCCTTCATCTATTTAATTACTAGTACAGTTAGGATATCTTCTTTTCAACAAATCCTCAAACAATGTACATCATATATTATTCTTACTCAGTATTTTCTTTCCTGAAAATACTAAGTCCAGAATGTCATTCCACAACAATTATTAACAATCCAAATCACAAGTTACTAAACATACATGTCATAATACAATGAAAAGATTATCAACGTCAAAGAACGAAAAGATTATCAATATCAAGGAACGAATTAAAAACTCATAGCAGTCTTCTGTCTCGTGCCCGACTCAAGAAGTGACATTCGACACCACTCAAACCTGAGAGCACCTTCTCAATAATTGAGCCCGGCACAACTACATAATTCTGAAAAACATCTTGCACTCACTCAATTTACCATCCAATTAATTTCTTACTATCTTTATTTCACAATCATATACAATTTCAAATCATCATTTTTATCAAACTATTAGTAAGTTTCCTTCAAAACTTCATTCATCTCCAAAACAAGCCATGAACTCAATGTGGTAACTCATAATACTTACATACTTTTAAAATCAATTCTAGATCATGGCTAATCAAATTGAGACAAATATTATATTACTACCTAACCACATTCAAGATTCCATTCCATTCTTTTAATAGTTACAAATCATTTACTTTATATACATACATCAGTCTTCAAACCATGAAATAGATATGCATACATTCACAATATCAGCATCTGATACTACCATAAAACTAAAACTACAAAAAAAATCAATCAATCAATCAATTAATTTCATTCATTTCACTTTCAAAATCAATCCAAACCTACCAAATGAAAAGTACCCAATTTTCTTAAGCACATTCACATTAATTTCTAAAATCTTAAAACTCAATTTGAACATAGAACTCAATATCTACATAGACATGTCATTCTAGCTTTACTTATCTAAAAGTAAAATAAAGACTCTGAACTACAACTTGCAAAAATAACTCAATCTACAACTTATAATTCTGATCAATGATATAAATCTATTCATAGGATTCAAAATTATTAAGGATTATTTTTTATGCATCTAAGAGTATACATGCACAAAAGTACATCCTGGATTTTTTTATTTTTTTTTTCAAAAACTCTAAACTGCTCAAAAACATAAAAAATAAATTAACACTTACCTAAATCAAGATGGATGCTCTATTCTATACCACAAATTAAATTTCTTTTATCTTAAATTTAAATAAGAGGAAAACTAAAATTTTGATAAAAAACCGAAAAAACTATACTATCTAAAGAAATGATGATTTTTGTTAAAATGATTTTCTGATGGTTACAAGCACAAATCCCTTTCTCTATAGATGTTTAATTTGTTGCACATCACCATATCCGAATAACAGTAACTCTTGGAAATCTTTCTTCGTGTACAGAAGTCACCTTAAAAAAAAAAAAACGGTGTTAAAATTAAAGAATGCGAGTGTTTATACTAAGGTTAATCTGAAAAAGATAGATACCTATATACCAATTGTTGAAAAACTTAAGTGGAAACTACCAATAGAAAGTAGATATATATCCTCTAAAAATAGGATGCCACTAGTTCATTATTTGGTGTTATCCAACTCTACCTATTTATATTTCATTTTAAAATGATGTGTAACTAGAAATGAGAAAATTAATAAAAAGATCAATAAATTGGTTGCATTTTTGAAAAATAAAACGCTCAAAAGTTTGCTGATCTAAGATGTCATGAGAAAAACTCTTTGAAGTGACGGTTGTAATTCATGCTGTAACTAAGCTTAACATGACAGTGAAACCAACAAACTAGAGATTCTTTTTCAGCTGACTAGGATGTTTTGGAATTTTTTTCTTCGTTCAAAACGCCTTTGTTTGATAAAGTGAGTTTTGGATAGAGTGTCCACTGAACAAAATTTGTGAAGAGAGAATGTTGTTTTCTCTCTTGATCCAATGTTTAAATTTTTATAGGAGAATCTTTTTCTGGTAGATAAATATCCTAGGATGATATAGGATAATGTGATCCAATTGTTATGACAAGTGTGATAATGGTGACCACTTGTAAAAAGAACAAAACCTACCCACAAATAACAAAGCAAATCTATGACCATAAGGACACAAAATGAACAATGAAATGACATTTATAGTGTTGTTAAGGTTTAACCAAAATTTGTAGATGAAAAAAGGAGTTAAATATTTGGACCAAGTTCTTTTCTAGCAAGGAAAAAAAGGTAGCAAAAGTCAGATTGAGAATGGGCAAGAATGGAGACAAGAAGACAGTAAATATAAACATACAAGGTGATGGAACCATTGATTCTTGAGGTATGTTTCTGGTCAAAGTCCCAACATCAATCCCACTCTCATCCCATCCTTTTTTGCATTTCACTTTACTTTGTTAAAATATTAATATTAATTTGAGAGTAGAAATAAATAAAAGATGCATAAATTTTTTAAGAAATATAAATTAGTATGTAAAATTAACTTTCAAAATATACCATTAAATATGAATTTGATTCAGAAAATTTAATTTTGATTTGTTTGATGTCTAAAAAGAGGATGTGATGGTTGGCAATAGGGTGGAAGTGGATAAAAAAATGGGTGGGTCCCACAGGGTCTCTGCTTTGTTGGGGGGACTATGATGGGCCCAGCTGGCACTGCACATGTCCATCTGCCACACTGTCTCCTCTTCACCCACATCACACCTCTCTCTCTTTTTTATTCTTCACTTTTTCACTTTACTTCCAAATGCTAACTTCATTTATATCATCTCACTTTATGCCAAACACACTCTTTCATCAAATCTCATTCATTCACAAGAATCACTTCTACTTGCATTCACAATCACCAAGTTCTGTCAAGTGGTTCTTCACAACAGTAACTATAAGTTAATACTTAATAAAACTCAATTCCCACAATTCTTTGGCCATTCCTGGTATATCTAAAGATGAATAATTTTAGTTTACTATTTAATATTAGTTACATATAACTTTTTTAAAATTTTTATTTTTTTACACATATATAAAAATATTTGGCATAAAATAACACTATAATTCATAAATACTGAAATATGTGCATTTATGTAGGTCATATACATCCTTAACCTATTTTACAATTCTATTTTATCTATTTTAATATGAATCTAATAATGCTGAGTTTATAAATTTATAATATGTAATATTATTATTTTATGATAACTATACCTTTGAGTTTTCTTTATCTCTTTATAAACATATACAAAACTGAATTTTATTTTATTTACTTATAAAATTGTTGGTCAAAGCTCAGCCACCATTCTATATGTATATATATATATATTAAAAGTCTTTTTAATTTGTAAGTATTCAATAAATTTATTTTTTTTAACAGCATGTAATATTAAAATAACATGTAATTGATATTATTAACCATTACTATTTTCTTTATTACGTTAAAAAAAAGTAGAAGATAATCTTTCTCTCCTGTTCTTAATCATGATTGTATCAACATTAATATATTTATTTATACCCCTTCATGCACAATTTAAGATATAATATAATGTGGTTAATGGGGGTTGTATTTTAATAGAAGACATACTTGATCTTCCTTTTTATGTGTATAAAAGTGGATGAATAGCATCATGAAAATACTTAAGTAATTTTTTAATATATTCTTTTATTTATGTTTTTGAGATGCCGATAAATTATTTATTTTCATTCTTTTTTATAAAAGACACAATGATAATAATTAAACTGATTATAATAATATAAAATTTTACCTAAATTATTGAAACAGTTATTATAATATGTATTTTAATCAAAATAGTTAACATATCATAAATAAAGATGGTTAATATAGTTTTTATCTGTAAATCTCGTATGTTCAATTTTAATTTTATCTACATGTTATAATTGTATTTATATTTAAAATTTGAAAGATATTATTTTATACAATAAAATTTTCAATTATATATTTTTTTTATATTTTATATGTTATAATCTAGTTTTAATGTATCAATAAAATTATAATTTTGATAACTCAAACTATATGATAACATCCTTTTGTTGTATCATATACTCACCTAATAATTAAATTATATGGTGTATTAGATCATTATTATGTGTAGATAGGTAATCATATAAATGTTTCATTTCACGGTATCTTTAATAATTTTTGTTAAGAAATGAAGATTGTAAACACATATTTCCTTTCCTAATATGGTCTTAATCCAGATCACTTCTTATCCAAATTCAATGCTCTTTTCCATTTGAGGATAATTTTAAAACATACAAATAAATATATTTTACAAAATGGACAATATATCGTATTTTAAATTCAAATTGCGTATAAAATTTATATTTTACTATATATACAAATAAAATTAAATAACACAGATATAACTTTTATTAAACATAAAATTGTTATTGATTTTATATTTTTTTTTATTGATTTAATTGTTAAATTATAGTTTATATAATTAAGATTATTTATCTAAATTATTATTAAAATTTAATAAATATAATAAAATAATTTATATTTTAAATCATATACTTTACTTTGATTTTGATGTATAAAAATAATGTATGAAATAATTTTAGATTAATATATATATATATATATATATATATATATATATATATATATATATATATATATATATATATATATATATATATA
>Ga0099824_1005166_pt1 | contig 18502 bp, 8 predicted proteins | sample SiratrowhiteBW_FD_76837 | JGI IMG/M metagenome (GOLD analysis project Ga0099824, IMG submission 76837) | Root nodule microbial communities of legume samples collected from California, USA - Siratro white BW | ecosystem: Host-associated > Plants > Roots > Nodule | place: USA: California... | reverse complement strand
ACCTAACTTCATTGTTTTTCCCTCTTTATTTTTATTTTTTTTTTTTTTGTTTGTTTTCTTGTTCATTTTTCTTTTTTTATTTTACATGCAGCACACTTTTTTATATTTTTTTTTTTTTTTTTTTCTATTTTCATTCAATTAATACAATGAGTTACTTCAATGAAACTCTCTCATGTTCTTTGAGATCAATGGTTTTTGCCTTCACCAACTTGTAGTAACATGTATCTCTTGAAATTCTGACTGAGTTCTTTGTTATCTTCCAGTGAACTTACAAAAGTGTACACATGTAACATTCTTGTCATACTAATTAGACATTATAATAATGCTTCTCTTCATTGGAATGAGCAGAATGGATGGAGGACAATGGTCACAAGCAAGCAGGCTTAGTTACAATTTAAGAGATACAATTTCTCGTTCCACAGTTCAGGTAACCTTGTGATATAACTCTTAATATGTGATGTTCTTTATATCAGAATTCATATTAGAATTTACTTTAAGATAAAACCATCATGCAGTGATTTCTGATTGACTAATAGGGTAAACAACTTTTATAAGACTCATGAAAAGGTCATTTCATTGACATTAGTACTATGATATTGAAAAGTATTATTTGGTTTGACAGGTTTATCCCAAGTCATGGACTGCACTTTACATGCCTTTGGACAATGTGGGGATGTGGAATGTGAGGTCTGAGAATTGGGTTCATCAGTATTTGGGCCAGCAATTTTATCTGAGGGTGTATTCCCCTGCAAATTCATGGAGAGATGAGTACCCAATTCCAAGTAATGCTCTGAGGTGTGGCAAGGCTGTGGGTCACTACTAATGCTACCAATATGGAGATTTTTTGTTGAACAATGTCATTCATTTCCTTTCAAGGCTTAACTCAAGCCAATATTCTCTTGTACCATTCATGTTGTGATGCCATATATTATAGAATCATCCTCTCTTCATGTTATGTCCAAATTCAGCTATAAGATAGTCTGTATTTGGATTATGATATTCTTATATATACTATTTATTTCAATAGGTTCAAGGGACCCAATTCTAATGTGTCATGGAAATGAGATTGTTATTATTGTTGTTGGTGTAGTAGTTAGTTGTTTTTGTTAATATAGGATTTGTTTGGTTGTGTTTTCTAGAAAGACAAGGTATCTTTTGATTAAAATTATGTTTCATTAACAAACAGATACAAACAAAGTGAAGATAATAAAAACAATAAATAAAATATAATTAATAATAAACACAGTAAAAAAATAAAAATTGAATAGAAGACTTTTAATAGAGAGTAAAGTATAGATATTACAGAGAGATTATAAAAACAACTTATGAAATAACGATGAATTGTTTCTAATTTATATCATTAACTTTTAAATATTACTTATAATAATAAGATATGAAAATAATTTAATCTTATTTAACTACTTTTTTATTTTTATTTTGGAGAAATATTATGTACAGATAACTATATTCATAAATGATTATTATATCTTGTAACAAAAACTTAACATCAATTTTTAAAATTATGTTATGTAGTCACAATCATCCATATTTTGTCAAATAGTGACTTGCACATGCATGTAAGTTTTCAATCTTACAACTTAGATTTTAATATAATACTGTACAAAACCAATTTTTGGCGTAAATAAAAACTATCCTCAATTTATATATTATTTTGTTAAGTTTAAGATTGTTTAAATTTAAAATAAGTGTTTCTGAGAGAAATAATTTCTAAAATTACTTATATAAGAAATAAATATGTCTTCTTTCTTGAAAGATTAAAAATATTTACTTTTCAAGCACATAAACTATAAAAAAAAATTATTTTATTGAAAAACACTTTATAAAGAAAAACATAAACTATACAAATTGAACTAAATCTAAGAGGCTCTTGGCAAGTAATAAGATAGTTGTAGCTAATAAATTACTCTCTAGCAGGTAAAATTTGTAATTTAAAAATTTTTAGTTGAGTAAATAAATAAAGTTTATTATACTATGAGATAGTTGGTAGATAATAAATTACTTCAACCTGATAAATTCTTAATTTATGAATTTTAAGTTGAGTAAATAAGTGAGATTTATTATATTATAAGTGTTTGATAAAGTAAGTAATAAATAGGTAACTATAAATTGACATAAATATATAAATGAAATTTATAATTTTTAAACAAAAATATAGTATTATATAATTATAATTTTACATTTTTTATAATAATTAAAATTTTTAGTATTTTTTTAAGTTGTATAGGTATTTTTATCTGGACAAGTCAAATTTAAATAAGCTGATGCAATAATATTAGTAAAATTTAATTTTTATTTATTTTCAAAAATTAAAACTTTTTTTATTTCTCAATTCAATTTATAACGTTATTTTTTTAATTTGAACTATATGAAAATATAAAAAGTAATGTAATAAATATTAAAAGTAATGTAATAATTAATTATCTGGGAGTAACCTTTGTAAATAGAAGAGTTTATATTATCTTATGATGACGACTGCATAGAGTGTGTTGGATAAAGTTAACAAGTTATTTAAACTATCTTATATTAATTTAAATAACATATTTGATAAGTTATTAAAGTAATTTATTTTATAAACTTCTAGCAATAAGCTATTTCAGTTAACTTTGTAACTTATTTAATTTTTATTTATTTATACAAATTGTATTATTATTTAAGGGCAAAGATACCACACATTAAAGAAAAAAATTAACTTTATTTATTATTTACATCCAATACTACTATTGTTAATACACTTTAAATGTTCATGCTGATAATTAATATTTATATTTGGTCATATGTTTTGTTAAATCTTCTTATAAGTTTAGAATTACCTTAAACATAGGAAGAGTTCAAAACATAGTTTTATTAATTTAGTTTTATAAAATCATATACAAGGTTTAAAATATTATTTTATACTTTTTGGAATTAAAGTATTAGTTATTAGTGATGATAAGAGAGTTCTACTATAACTATTAAATTAATCATGTTCATATATAAATGTTTCCATATCTTCCATAGTCTCATATTATTTAGGAGTTAAGGTCAATAAAAATGTAAATACATCTTCTTTCTTTGATTTTTTTAAAATATCTTGTAAGGATAAAATCATAACTGGAGTTTCTAATTTCAAAGAGAACAATATCTTAAATACAATGATTGATCATAATAATGTTATTTCAAGAATGAGGTTGGGTTACTGACACTATCTGTGAGAATGAAAAAGTAATTCCAAAGTCAATTCGTCGTTTCCTTAGCCCTCTACTAGGAGGAATGGAACGGTGGTTCTAAAGAAAAATCCTCATTCCCCTCAGACCTCGACTGAGGGCCTTCTCCTGGTACGTCGACATTCTCACATTTCTTAAGAGTCGAAACGAAGGACAGTTTAAATACACCTTGCCTTAACCCTCTAAACACATTTTAGGGACAAAATTGTGATGGAACCCTCAGGTTCAAAGTGGACAATACATAGAATGCGACGATTGACCCTAATGATTTTTATCTCAATAGACTTAAGGTTGGAACACTGACGTTGTTTATTGTTTGTCAAGGCTTATCTCACCCAGGCCAATCCATTTTCCAAAGACCTAGGAGAATATTGCAGGTTGCTCCTCACTACACTTGAGAGACCAACCTTGGAGTGATACTACTCTCTTCTTTAGAATTTCATAGACACATTTGACACCTTTTGTGTAAGGCTCTAAACTCAGTTTGTCGATTACAAATCCATGGTCGTGTCCTTAGCCTCCTTACATAACATCATATAAGGAGATATCAAGTCGCTTCAACAACATATGGCTTGATTTGTCAAAGCATCTATAAATTCCCTATTTACATATAATAATGTTCATGCGTGCCCTTTTAGTGGGACTCTCTTCGGCATAGATACATTTGACACCTTTTGTGTAAGACTCTCGATTGCAAATCTATGGTCGTGTCCTTACGTGCGCTTATCCTTTTTACACAATATCATATAAGGAGATATCGAGTTGTTTCGACAACATATAACTTGATTTGTCAAAACATATAGTAAATTCCCTATTTACATCTCATAATGTTCATGCGTGCTCTCGTAGTTGGACTTCGTCCAAAAAAATTTCTTTATGTGTTGAGCTTCCTGTTAATATGGATGCATTTCTTACTCAAGCGACCCAATATACTAGTGATTTTTATAATAACAAACATTATAAGATTTGATATATATACTAACACTTTTGTGTGCAGATAAATATTAAAATAATATAAGTTCATATTGTTCTAATTGATAGACATCTATAGTTCTTACAATTCTTATCTTTATAATTTATTTAAAATGATAATTAAGTTGTAACAATCTTTTTATTTCTAAATAAAAATACTTAAATTTCTTTTAATAAAAGTTTTGTTCTAGTGAATATAAAAATTGAAGAATTTGATTTATAGTGAGATAGTTGTGAAGGTGAAAATTGTTATGAGTGACATTAATGCCAGGATAGGTTAAGTTTAATCAAATTCTAATACTTGAATGGTTATGTTCTTAATTAAAAAGATTAACATTCTGACTATCAACTATAACTTTTTGTTTAGTGATAATTATTTAATCCAATATAAGTCATTATTTCTAGACCACATGATACAATCATTGTGGTAAAAGTTAACCCTAAAAAGATATAAAGAAAAGTTATGCATAGACTTAAAAAGTCACTCCCTATTTAATAAAAGTTCTTTCCATCATGACTAAATTGACTTCTATCATTCTTTACTCATACTAATACCATTAAAACTTTTATAATTTTGAGTAACTAAAGCGTTGAAAAATGTTTTAAAAATAAATTTTTATTTGATATTTCTCACCATTTTAATAACCATTCTTTACGAAATTCAACTTAGACTATCAGCTCAACTTTCTTTAAATCTTCTCATTTCACTTCAAATAGTTCACGCTTAGTCTTAATAAAAATAATAAACATATTAAATTCTCCCCGTAGAAAAAAAATGAAAAATATCTCAAACATCTCTTTTTATTTTCTATTACAATGTTTATATTATTATATAATGATTTTTCAATTTTACATGATTTGTCATTTACAGATAGAGAAATACAAACTAGACCAAAAATAGATATATTAAATAAACGAAATTAGTTTGTGGATGTAATATAATAAAATAAAGCTAGATTGAGGTACCTAATGAAAGGAGTAATGAAGAAGTCACTCCCAATAAATTTTAGTAGTTATGAGGAAAACTTCCAGCTCCTATTAATCATTGGTTGAGAATGATAATTAAACTAAACAAGAGATTTAAACATTTTCTTTCCTTACCCTGTTAATCAAGCAAGAAATTTCCAAAATTTTGTTTCAATAAATTTTTTATACGTATATAATTTTATTTTTTATTTAAAAGTATTTTTAATTAAAAATCTTCAAAAAATTTTCAATTAAGTTTTTTTTAAGTATATAATTTTTATTTTTGTTTTAAATGTATTTTTAATCAATAACCAAATCAAATTGCACCATAAACACCATATCCAACTACTAATTCAATTTTACCTTGAGTTAATGAGTTGTCAATTTACTCTTAACACTTGCTTCTATTTTTACTCTTAAATAGTTCTAAATCATATATATGTTTTTTGTGTGTGTATAAAGAGACAACTATAAAGTTTAACTTAAAAGTCTATGCAAATTATCCAAATTTATCACCAATTAATCAGTTTCGGTGTTATTCAGTCATTTGAGTGTGGTATTTTTTCCATAAAAAAATAATATTTAGCTAGCAACTCAATTGAGAAATTACAATTTATACATTTAACAAGTTGTCAAGCCTATAAACTGATATAGGAGAGGCTAAGACCCTTTTCACATGTATGTATTGAACCAAAATTTAAATTTCTATTTAAAAAATATTTATATTTAGTATTAACATTTCTTCAAATAAATTTTGTCCACAAAAGAGCTACTCTTACACATTTATTTCTTAAACTATAAACAAGTATCTAATAAGTTGACATAAAATATATTTAGTAAAACTAATAAATTAATTACTAATTTATTCAACTGTTAAGTTAATTTGACAATCAATACAAAAGTATTTGGTAGGTAGATGAAGATAATTATTATTTTAGAAGTTTCTAACTTATTATACTTTGTAGTTTATTTAATTTTCTTTTATTATTATTTCTTTATATTATAACATATTTTTGTTCTCTTAAATTTACTTTACCTATTATTATGTATTTCAATTTTAAAACACGATGATATTTTTTTTACGTAATTCAAATTAAAAATAATTTAACGTTTTAAATAGATCTAATTAATATTTCATTATGTATTTCATTACATAATGATACTCTTATATTTTAATACATTTTCATATTAACTTTAATTTATTTTAGTTGTTACTTTTAATATTATACATATAACCATATATTGTACTATTTTTATTATTTATTCTATTATTTTTATTTTTTTATTCATATCAAATTACAAAAATATATAATAAATTAAAGTAGCAAATGTTTTCAATATAACAGTAATTTAAACTAAGAAATAAATAAATTTAAATTTTTAAAAGATATCAATTTTGATTGATACCTATGAGATCAATTTTTTCAAACAAAATGACTGATTCAAATGAAAAACTATATATAACTTTTAATAAATAAATAGAAGTAATAAAAAAATTCGTTTTTATAATAAATGAAAATTACAGTTATACAAAATAATATATTTTTGTTTAAAAACACAAATGGTTTATATAATAAATTTATGTAATTATACTTAATTATTTTTTAAAATAGTTCTTATTTAATAAATTAATTTATCAACTTGTAAATTATTACGGTTAGTTTTATCAAATAAAATTATAATAAAACTGTTTAATACTTGGAATTAAAAAAATAAAAATAATTTAAATTGGTTTAAAAGTAATTTCATGTTTAAGATGATCTGAAAGTAAAGTTGTGTTTGGATTGGATCAAAACAAAACATTGGTAAAGCTTCTTGCAATGAACAGTTGTAATTCTGTCTCATGCAGCAGCAGGAGTCAACGAAGACTCGATCATTATTTGGTTTTGCAAATTTATGTTTTTCCATGACTGCCCATTCAGATTTGCCAGATTTGTCACTTTCAGACCAAATTTCTTTCCTTTTTCAATTAAAAAAAGGTAGAATTTAATTCTATGCAGAGAGGTAGATTGGTAGCTAAGACTATACGCGTCGGTGAAGTTGACTGAAGGTTTTCCGTGTGAATACCAAATCACTACCAACTATTGTTATGGATATTAATTGAACAATGAAATTATTGTTATAATTTTAAAATAAAAATAAAAGTTAATAAACTTATTATATATAACAGGATTGAATAACAGTGTACAAATCTTATACACTTTACATATCCAATTTACTATTTTATATTAGTAATACTCGAGTAACATATATAACTATAGTAATATTACATTCTGATATCCACTAATTATTGTGAATGAATTTTATTTTAATATTTTTAAGAGATTAAATAATCAAAATAAAGTTGCTAGTAAATTTTATTTGTATATTTTCTGAAAAATAAAGCGATCAAAATAAAATTATTATTGAAAAGGATATTAATTATTAAAGAGTTATTTATAATTTAATTGTATATATTCATATTTTTATTTAGATCTATGAAATAAATATTATTTTTAAATGATTACTTTTTTAAAATGTATATTTTATGGTGTAATTTATTTAAATTTGTTCATTGGTATCTCTCTTTTTAGTTGGAGTTTAATATTTTTTAATAGACAACTTCAATTCTCTTTCAATTAGAGAAGAATTTTTGGTTTGTATGCTGTTATTTTAGTTTCTTTCAATAAATTCAATGTATAATTTGCTAGGAGGAAAAAATATAAGATTTTGATCTTGAAATCTCAATTCTAAAGAAGTATTTAAAAAGGACTAAGATTTTTCATTTAAAATTTATTCATTTGTTAAATACTATTTCAATGTCTTGTGTTTGTCTAGATCATCTTCTGTAATTATCATGTCATCAATATAGATAATCAAAATTGTAATCTTTCCTTTTTTTTTTCTTTATAAACAAGGTAGGATAATCTTGGTTACTCTATTAACATCTAAAAACAAGCATTGACTTGGTGAATCTAACAAATTATGCTCGTGACAATTGCTTTAGTCCGTATAATGACTTTATTAACTTGAATACCTTCCTGTTACTTATATAGGATTCCCACATCCTCTGGTAGTTCCATATAAATTTCTTTAAATAATTTCTCATGTAAGAAGATATTTTTCACGTCAAATTATTGTGAGGACCAATCAAAGTTTATAATTAGAGATAACAATACTTGAACTGTTCTAATTTTGACTACGATAGCAAGTGTTTCAATGTAATATATTACATATGCTTATGTATATCCCGTTGTCATTAATCTAGCTTTTGAATATCTCAATTGTACCATCTGTATCAAATTTCATAGTATAGACCCATTGACACCCTATTGGTTTCTCCTCATTCAAGGGATCGATCCTTTCTCTTGGAGTCAGTTAAAGCTTCTTGCATACTATTAGGAATAGATAAATAAATATTTGACTAGTAAATGTGATATTTGAGTTAGACAAATTTTGGTTACAAATGTAATTATTCATAGGATATTTGGTCTTATTGGTGAAGTCAGGACCATAAGTAGGTTTGCGAATACCTCTAGTGACATAATCTATTGTATTAGGTTTTTAGGCGATGACTGGTTTTTTGTATTAGATTCTTGAGGAGAGACTGATGTGTTATATCATCAACATTAATGGAAAACCTTCGATCCCAACGTTCTCAAATTCTTTCTCATTATGTGGTTGTTGATCATCATATTGTAGCACATTCTCATCATCTCCTAATTTTTACTTTCTTTATCTAATTTGAACTTAGTATCAACTTGTGAAATAAAAGTTTGAATGTCATCATAATTTCCCCCCTGAATTTCATAATCAGTGGAAAAATTTATCAATGTCTCATGAGAAATTACATCTATACTTGTAAATATTTGCTTGGTTTGTGAATTGTAACGTTGGTATCCATTTTGGTGATCAATATAGCTAAGGAACACATATCTTTCAGCTCTTTGAGACAATTTACTTCTCTGTTGCTTATGTAAGTAAACATAAGTCAGACAACCAAAAAATTTTGTCTGTTTATTCAACAATTCTAAGACTTATTATTACATTTGTATGTGATTAAAGAGGTGTCTTATACTCAAGAGAGCTAAATGATGTTCAATTGATAATATATACTACATATGTGAAAGCTTCTCTTCAATATATCGTTGGTAGATAAGCTCCAATCAGTGCAGCTAGACCTCTCATAATAGATGAAGATTGTTTCATTTCGTCACCCCATTCTGTTTTGGAGTATTTGAACAAGATATCTTATGAACAATTCCTTTGTTAACTAAAAATTGTTGAAGTTTTGATTGCATATATTCTTCTCCATTATCATTGTACAATATTTGAACTTGTGCTTTGATAAGCATTACAAAGCACATTAATCTAACCCAACATTGTAACCTTAGAATGATCATAAATTTTGTGATATACTTTTTTTGTCAAATCCAGGTAATACAACCTTCCTCACCTAATATTACAATCTATCATCTTCCTCACCTAATTAGGTTTGTGGATCTCTTTTCTTATGTGTTGCTCAACTTTCTTATATCTACTCACTCAATGTGAGATTTAAACTCAATTGAATATCTAACACTATATCATCTCTCTAACTAAAGAAAAAGAAAAAAAAAATCCTAAACTTTGTTATCAAATTGAAAAACAATTCACTCTACCATTTTCATACAAATACAACAGCATTTTACACCTACAAATCATGAGTTAGATAAGAAAGTCTACAAATCAGGATTAAATTAAAAAAATCTCATTATACAATATTTATACAAAATTATGATTTAGTAAATCAAATATTTTCATCTCAACAAAACCAATACAATTAACACCGAATAAATTTTATCTACTAATAATTTCTTTTAAACTATAGTACAAACAACGTACACGATGAGTAAACATTTTAATTGTTGGGGGCAAATCTAACTATTCTTAGGCTGTAAATTCTAGAGCAATTTGTATCTCACTGCAGATGATCACATAAGTGTACAAATAAAAGTGGTCACTAATTAAGCATTCAACCACAAACGAAGGGTACACGCCATCCGAGAAATGGTGGAGAGAAAATTTCAATGAACAAATTGGAAGAAGGGATGCAGCAGGAACCACTATTATCACAACCATATAATGAATCAAAGTGAGCACATAGTTTGCTTCAAGTTTTAAAGTTGTGACAGACTACATTTGCAAAACGTGTGTAGCTGTTTACAAGTGGATGAATGAGAATGCTAAGCACAAGGTAGTGGACAATGCAAGTTTAAATGCATTAAAAAAGATATAACAGATCTGCAAGAGTCTCCAATAGCTGAAAGCAAGGTGTTTAAGAAGTAATTGTTGGAAGGTGAAATGATATTGTTCATTATGAATGCTACCGTAAATATTGTACTAATTGCATACCATGTTTGATATTGTTCAATATGAACACTGTCAAACTATAATTTTAGTAAAGTGTTTTACTCAATAGTATATAAAAAATTGTAGAAAGGAACTGTGAAGATACAATTTGCAAGATTGAAACAGCATAACATAAATGCATCTATCTATGGGGCCACCGAATTAAAGTCCACGCTGGCTTAAGACTTTGACATGAGTTCCACTAGTCATCGTTTAATGTTGGTTCCAATTCCCCAACTGTTCATAGCATGCACCATTAATACCATTGTCTAGTGGACAAAGCCTATATAATGCGCACTCATAATTTCTGCCAGAGCAGGAAAGTGTCTTTTTGGCAATGGCTACTAATTTCCACAGGAAATGGGTTTCGGTGAGTGTTCTTGTTTTGTGCATTGTTCTTGAGTTGAGTGTGATCAGTGTTTTAGGTGATGAGAAGCTTGACCCACAAAGGTTTGGAGATGATTGTCGATTTGGACGTGGACCACGGTGTAGGGGTTGGAGGGGCCGCCCTGGCCGTGGTGGTGGAGTAGGTGGAGGAGGAGGGTTTGGCGGTGGTGGAGGTCTCGGTGGTGGTAGAGGTGGTGGAGGAGGGTTTGGTGGTGGTGGAGGTCTTGGTGGTGGTAGAGGTGGTGGACTAGGGGGTGGAGGAGGGTTTGGTGGTGGTGGTGGTCTTGGTGGCGGGGGAGGTGGTGGTCTTGGTGGTGGAGGAGGTCATGGCGGAGGTCTTGGTGGTGGAGGAGGTCTTGGTGGTGGCGGCGGTTTTGGAGGCGGGGCAGGAGGCGGGGCAGGTCATGGTGGAGGTTTTGGTGCTGGAGGAGGTGTAGGTGGTGGAGTAGGAGGAGGCATTGGTGGTGGTGGTGGTGGTGGAGGAGGAGGAGGAGGGGGTGGTGGGGGTGGATTGGGTGGTGGATCAGGCCATGGTGGAGGGGTTGGAGCTGGAGGTGGTGTTGGTGGAGGCTTGGGTGGTGGAGCAGGTGGAGGGGGAGGAGGAGGAGGAGGTGGTGGTGGTGGTGGTGGTTTGGGAGGAGGTTCAGGGCATGGTGGAGGATTTGGTGCTGGTGGTGGTATAGGAGGTGGTGGTGTTGGTGGGGGAGCAGGAGGAGGAGGTGGTGGTGGAGCAGGAGGTGGAATAGGTGGAGGTTCTGGTCATGGTGGGGGCTTTGGTGCAGGAGGTGGTGTTGGAGGAGGATTAGGTGGTGGTGGCGGTGGAGGAGGAGGAGGAGGTGGCGGCGGTGGAGGAGGAGGAATAGGTGGAGGTTCAGGTCACGGCGGAGGCTTTGGTGCAGGTGGTGGTGTAGGAAGTGGAGGTGGGGCAGGTATAGGTGGAGGTGGCGGCGGCGGTCATGGCGGCGGTGGAGGGATTGGTATTGGAATTGGCATTGGAGTGGGAGTTGGGGCTGGAGCAGGTCATGGTTCCGGCAGTGGTTCCGGTGTTGGAGTTGGTGGAGGAGGAGGTGGGGGTAAACATTAGGGTTTAAGCATGCATGCATGAGATTGTGGAGATTTACCTAACACTATTTGGATATTCCTAAGGAAAGTCCTTTATGTAAGGATTATGATAGAGTCCATGTTGTCTTGTCTTGTTACTCAAAAGCTTTGGAAATATCCTATTACAATATTATGAAAGTTACATTTCTTTTACTAGTCAAAATCATGAATATTGAGAAAACTGTGATAAATTACTTATTTGCATGCAAATGAGGTCTTCCTCAAATTCTGGTTTGATATGGAACTTTGCCATTTATATATCTCAAGAAGTTTCATCCTTATCTGATCTGTTAATGTGGAGTAGCTAGATGGTGTGAAATTGTTTGGTAAAGTCACCAAAAATATATTAATGAATTAAATTAGTATTGGTCATGGGTAAGTTTCAAACTTTATGTGCATTGTCGTCATAAGTGGCTCGGGCAACCATTACCCTTGTTAGAGACATTAATTGTGCATCGTACATTTCTACCTTAAAATAAATTAAGAATAACGAAAAATATAAAATGCATCAAATTATATGTTTTTAAATTTTATAGAGAAAATTGTATTATAAAGAAGTTAACTCAATATACGATAAAAAGAATATTTGTGACGAGAACATAATTTATCTATAAATAGATATAAATTATGTTCAATTCAATTTCAAAGTTTGTGTGCATAACAAAACAAGTTGATTTATTAGAGAAATTATTTGGAGTAAGTTAAAAATGATTTTTTTTAATTTTTTTCATACGGAAATTATTTTAAATTTTTTATGGACTTTAAATTTTATAAGTAAATGGAAATTTTCAAGTAATGTAAATAGAAAAGTTAATTTATTAGAGAGATTTTTTATGAGCCAAAAGAAAAAATAAATATTTTCAAAATTGTACACACCCTATTTCAAATCTCATTCTCAGCTACCCCTTCTAAAAAAGAAACAACCGGGCTGTATAAGATTTGTTAAAAACCAAGTCTGTTTGGCAAATTCAACAAAGCACAAAAATAAGTTATTAGAGAGTATTACTCGCAGATGAGTTCATTCAACTTCAATTAGATCAGTTGGGATCTCTTAATCTCAATTATATTCTAGGTATACCGAATACACCTTCAAACAGCAAATGTGTGTTTGGATAAATCTTTTCAAAATTATTTTTGAAATATAATCGATTTTTATTAAAATAATTATTTAGGTCTAAATGTTATATACTTTTTACCAAGAAAGTTTTTATCGTAAAAGTAAAGTTACTATTAAAGATAGTTTGAATATTTAAATAATTACAAAATCTATTTTTTATTCCTTAGATGAATTCTAAATTTAATTTAATTTAATTTTACAAAAGCAGTTGCATCTATTCCTATTTTATAAATTGATTTTATTTTTAATTAATATTAAATCTTCAATATATATTTTTTACATTGAAACTGTTCAATTGATATGCAAAATTAAATATTTATAAATAATTCGAAAGTAAGATGAAATAATTATAGAGAATTCAGAAAATAGATTGAAAGCAAAAGTTATTTATTATTTTCATTCTGTCTGTGTGAGTACAGTACAATAAAAACTATATATTATGGGAAAAAATCTGGTTTGAAATCTGCATAAAAAAATATGTTTCTTTTAACATCTGTGACGTGACAAATCTTTCTCATGTGTAAACTTGTATTTTTTGTATTTTTGTGAACTTTTATTTTTTTCATCTACTTTTAAAACTAAACATTTATCTTTTTTACTTATCTATTTTGTTTATCATTTTAAAATTTGATTTTTTTCTATTAATTTTATCATACTTTTATTATTTTTAAGTCTTAAATTTATATATTTTTCTTTTATTACATATATAATATCTTTTGGCAGATATACAATATGTTACATTTGGTCATCGATCAAAACATGTTTATGCCCTGTGAAATATTGTTATAAGCTTAGGATTAATTTGAATGGAAAAAGAATTCAAAACATCATTTTATTAATTTAGTTGTACAATCATACACAAAAAAATTAAAAAAATATTTTACACACTTGTTGTAATTAAAGTATTAGTCATTAGTGATGATAAGAGTGTCCTACTACAACTATCAAATTAACTATATATATATATATTCATAAGAATAGTAAATTTTCCTATATTGAAAACTTATAATTAGTGACTGAAAATTATAATTATTATTAATAACTGAGTTAGTGATTATTTTTTTTCTTTAAATGAATGATCGATTTGGTGACTAATCTTTTTTTATCGTGAAAAATCAGTTGTCAAATTTACAACTTATTTATTTATTTTGCATGTTATTAATTTAAATATTAAGATATGATTTTTTTTCTCTTCTTAATTGTTTTCAAAGACAAACATATTTAGTATTCTATAAATCGAAGACTATATTAGTCTCTAGAATTTATTATTTAACCTTTTCTAATTTATTACCTTAAATAATAAATTTAGAATGTTTTCATCTTTCCTCTTAATTCAATTTTCAAATTTTCCTCTTAATTCCATTTTCAAATTTCACGCATGCGACTAAATCTTCCCAAATTCTACAAATTATTCACGTTTTGCCTCTTTGCCAATAAATCTTCACCATTGCCACTAATAAGAATCCTTACAAGCTCAAAGTTTAATCTTTACACAATGGTATACTGTTGTCTAAAAAATAAAAATTTGATTTATACAACAAAACTTAAGTAATTAAATATTTTATATTATTTTACGTTGACTAATTTATCAGGTAATTTAACAAACACTTCTAATATAATAAACTAGCATATACGTTAAGAACCAATAAGCTAGAAGTTTATCAATAAGAAATTCGCTTATCAGTTATCAATTAGAAATCAGGTTATTAGTTATCTACTAGATTTGCTAAACATATTCACAAAGTACTTTTAATAAGATCAACAACTTATTTAAGTAATTTATAATATAGTTTGACCAATATAAAAAAATGCTTGATAAGGTATTTAAATAGTTTATTGTAGGAGTTTTTACATTATAAACTACAAACTACATTGGCTAACTTATAACTTGCATTCATAATCCTTAATATTTTTACTTATTATTATGTATTTTAATTTTTATAAAGATAATTAATCATTATACTATTTTTACTATCTGTCAAATTACCCTTTAATTTTATATGTAAATTAGCATCACTTAATCAAGATTTCTTTACCTGATAATATATGAAAATTGTAAAAAAACTTGATATAACAATAGTTTAAATGCTAAATTAAAAAAAATAATATACGAAAAGTATATGAAAATTTCAATTTAAATTAAAAAATTGAAGTCTACAAACCCATTAATTCTAAGCAGAGAGGTCGATGGGTACAAGCCAAGTATCCGCGTCTGTAGAGTTGACCATGTCCTTTTCCTCACTCCGTGTATGAAAAGCACCATAATTTCAACTTTTTTTGAATAATAAGTTTTATTATTAATAACTGCAGTTTTAAGTTTTTGACATTTTTTTAATTTTAGTATAAAATTAATTGCATAGTTTAATTTAGCTTCTAATTAATTAACAAACTAATTTAAATAATTTTATTGATTAAACAAATAAAACTTTTGTTACACCAATTTTATATCAACAAGTACAATTCTAATACTTTTTAAAAGCTTGGCAGTAGAATTGTGATTAATGATAATGATTTGCTTTCAGTAATAAATAATAATACTAAACTAAAAATAGGACATTAAGAGGAGTGGTGCATGTAGAGATAAGAAGGAAAACGGCTGATAAAAATATAAAAAAATAATTAAGTAAATAAAATAAGGGTTTGTTGAAAAAAGGTTGAAAGCTAAGTGTGTAGTGTGGATAGAGCAAAAGTTCACTGATGTTGGGTTTGACTACACTTGTGATGGTTTAATGTTGTCGCCAATTCCCCAACGGTTTCAGAAGATGTCCCATTAATAGCACTCACTTGTGGATGAAGCCTATATAAACCACACTACTCGTTTTGCAAGAGCAGCATCTACCCATTTGGTAAAGTGTGTGTATTCATATTAGTCGTTTAGAGAATTATGGGTGTGGCTACTCATTTTCATCCAAAATGGGTTTCAGTGAGTGTTCTTGTTATCTGCATTCTTCTTCACTTCAGTGTTGTCACTGTTGTTGTTGGAGATGACAACCTTCACAAACAAAGGTTCGGAGATGGGTTGGGCCGTCGTGGTGGTGGAGGAGGCTTTGGTGCTGGTGGAGGCGCTGGTCTTGGCAGCGGTGGAGGTGTTGGTGGCGGCGGTGGCTTTGGTGGCGGGGGAGGAGGTGGAGTTGGAGGTGGGGCAGGTCATGGTGGAGGTTTTGGTGCTGGAGGAGGTGTAGGTGGTGGGGTTGGGGGAGGCATTGGTGCTGGAGGAGGAGGTGGTGGTGGTGGTGGCGGTGATGGAGGAGGTGGACTGGGTGGTGGCTCGGGATATGGCGGAGGCTTTGGAGCTGGAGGTGGTGTTGGTGGAGGCATAGGTGGTGGAGCAGGTGGAGGTGGAGGTGGAGGAGGAGGAGGAGTTGGTGGTGGATTAGGTGGAGGCTCTGGACACGGTGGAGGATTTGGTGGTGGTGTTGGGGTAGGAGGTGGTGTTGGTGGGGGAATTGGTGGTGGTGGCGGAGGTGGTAGTGGTGGAGGTATAGGCGGAGGTTCAGGTCATGGTGGTGGGTTTGGAGCAGGAGGTGGTGTAGGGGGTGGAGGAATTGGTGGAGGAGGAGGCGGAGGGGGAGGTGGTGGTGGAGGAGGAGGTGGTGGTATAGGTGCAGGAGGTGGGGATGGGGCAGGTTTAGGTGGAGGTGGTGGCGGCGGTGGAGGGATTGGCATCGGAATTGGGATTGGAGTAGGAGTTGGTGTTGGTGTTGGTATTGGTGTTGGAGGAGGTGGAGATAAACATTAAGCCTGCAACATGCACGCATGACATTAAGGATCTTTACCCAACGTTAATAGGTTTTGGAAATGCATTATATTAGATAGTGACATTGACCATTCGAGATTTCGCAATTTGTATTTGTAACAAAGGCTTTACTTATTTGTATTGTTGAGACCCCAACAAAGTATCTACATGTAAAATCTTTCCAAAAACAATACAACAATTATATCATTAAAATCTTTACAGATTTCTCTCTAATAATTAATTGTAAATTTATTTTAGGGTGATATAAATATTTTAAAATATATTATCAGAGTATTTTAATTTTGAGAGAAGATGTACAATAACACGGCTTAGAATTTTAGCAAATTAAAGTAAAAATTGTGTGAAAAGAGTTATTAGACTTTTTTTTTAAGCTAACTAATTCGGTACTAAAAGTGAGTATTTGCGAAATACATATTAATAAGCTTTAAGATATTTCACTAAATCATCATGTGTAGTTAAATTTATGAGTAATCGAAGTTAGTTATACTTTTATTACAATATAAAATTGTTTTTCGTAGATATCATACTTAGTTATGATTGATAATAATTGACACTAATTAGATTTGATGTACATAGTCTCGATAACTCGGTCTCAAAAATTCGGTAGAGATGTTCTCTTTTTTTCCATCTTAATTACTTGGATTTTTTTTCTAAATGTTATAAAGTGCTCGGTCTTTCAAAAGTTTGATTCTAATATAGTTGAAAAAAGCAAGTCAAAATTCAAGAAGTTGGATTTTTTTTCTAAATGTTATAAAGTGCTCGGTCTTTCAAAAGTTTGGTTCTAATATAGTTGAAAAAAGCAAGTCAAAATTCAAGAAGTAAGAGTTGAATTGTATTTTAATATTTTTTTAAAGAATTTTTGTAAAGCTTCGTCTAATAGGTGTATCTTACAAAGTTTATACTTAGACAAATGATTTTCTAAATATTTTTCTTAAAAGTAATATTTAATGAAGAGATGAGATGTAACTTCTAGTTTGATAGTCACACCGGCAATAATGCTTATAAACTTGTTTTCACAAATTTCTCATTCTTAGACTAATTACAATTAAATAAAAAATATTAAAGAGACAATATTTATTCATGAACTTTTTATATTGGTTCATCTAAACACTAGGATACATTTAATTCATGATCAACATAGTTGAGTTCCACCAAGTACATTGAAGCTATAAAGATAAACTGAGTATTATTTTGACTTCAACCAGTCTTGACTAAAACAACTTAAGTTTTATTTTGAACCACAGTCATTCCTAACTAAAATATCGAGTATTGTTTGAAACATAACAACATAACCAATCCTGTATAAACCTATAGGTATTATTTAGAATATAATCATTTCTAACTAAGTCATTGGGTATTTTTTAGAACACACAAATGCTTATCAACACCCTAATATTCTTGCAGAATTTATAGCTGGACAATTAAAGAATGGAGTTTCATTTCGTAAAGCAATGAAAAAAGCTATTGAATTAACTGAACAAGCATGTACAAAAGGAGTTCAAGTACAGATTGCAGGACGTATTGATGGCAAAGAAATTGCGCGTGTAGAATGGATCAGAGAAGGTAGGGTTCCTCTACAAACCATTCGAGCTAAAATTGAATATTGTT
>Ga0099824_1005165_pt1 | contig 18505 bp, 6 predicted proteins | sample SiratrowhiteBW_FD_76837 | JGI IMG/M metagenome (GOLD analysis project Ga0099824, IMG submission 76837) | Root nodule microbial communities of legume samples collected from California, USA - Siratro white BW | ecosystem: Host-associated > Plants > Roots > Nodule | place: USA: California... | reverse complement strand
TTAAAAAATTAAATTTTTTAATTTATTTTAAAAGTTTAAAATTTTTCCTTGAATTTTCAATTTCCTATACAAATTTTTTTTTTTTTTTTTCACTTAAAAAAAAAAAAAAAAAAAAGGAGGAAAACTCAGTGCATGCCGTTCGGGCATTCGGATGTGAAGGAATCATTTGCTTTTAAATTTATCCAATCAATCCTTCAAATTACACTTTCTTTTACGCGGAAAGGATCATTCTGTATGTTTACCAGTAATATTTTGAAAGAAAAAACTGAATATTTTTCAATTAAAAATTAAAAATCATGTAATGTTTATTAAAATAAATAATCAAGACATGATATCAATTGTAAACTGCTATCACACTTTTTTCATTTTAGAAATATCAAATTAAAAACTAAAAAAATCCTTAAAAAGAGATACAGAGACAGTATTTTATGTAGTCCTTCATCATTTATTGGCAATTAATTAACACATACTTCATCATCTTTCACAGTCAAACAAGTCAGGTGTGAACTGCTTTCTCAAGCCAACTCAACAACAAATGTTACCAACACTTAGTTTTTAGTTCTTACTTTTAGCATTTACACACACACAAAGGGTTCCACTAAAAAAGTAAAGTAGATAGAAAACAAAGTGAATGCCACACTTTTACCAGTTGAGTTCTCTCAAAGGCTTCTCCCGAAATTATCTTTGCAATACAACGAGAGTGTTTATCCATACAAGAACGTCATCAAGATAGTTCGATCCAATTGAGACTGATATGACACACGCATGAAATAATAAAAAAAAAACATTTTGAAAAGCTTTTCTTATCAATATTTATTCAATCAAGAAACATATGAAAAAGACCTTCTATTATAAAAATGGTCTTTTTATAAGATATTTGATTCGAAAGTCGATTAAATAAGATGGCCATTCTTTTTTATTTGTTCATTTAAAAAAATGGTCATTTCAAATTGATTGTCCAAATTTGAATTTATTGAAAGTAAGGTAAGTTTTGATAACTCATAATGTATGAAGGTATATAAACTATGTATTAACACCATAATTCACGTCTTATCTTTTTTATAAATAGATTTACACAGCAATGAATTTATGATATCATTATTAGATGTAAGTCCTTACGATCCTTATAAGGTGGAAGGTAAAAAATTTACACATCAGTGTTACCCATCAACATGTAAATTATAGTATAACATATATGAAAAAAATAGTCTCATTACATTTTATTAATAACTATAACAATTTCTTAATAGGAGTAAATTATTTTTTAAAAAGGATAAAATGGACTCCTACCAACTCCCTAAGTATACCAACTATGCGCTTAGTATACGGAGGTATATCATCTGATATCTTATTTTTAAAAGGATAAGTATCTAAAGGTGTCGAGATACTTATTTCTTGATAATAATCTTATACCTAAAATTAGATTATAATCAGAAGTATTAAACAACCCATAATAATTAACTCAAGTAATTTGATCTATTTGGGTCTACTTTCTCTATCATACAAGTAGGGATCCAATATAATAAATATAAATAGATAAACACCATATAACATCAGACAAAAGCTTTAACTCTCATTCATTATACAATATATCTACTCAAATCAATAATTGAATTGAAAGTCAATTCGTAATGATAAGTATATGCCAAAATCGAAAACATAGAGTCCAAAAAAGAAGACTAAGAGTCGTAAAGATTGAATAAGTAAACATAGAAAATTATCCGAGAGTAGGAGATAAAACTATTTCTGTGTTATTTTGAAAATAAAAATCAGAATAAATTAATTTTGTCCCATCTTGCTCCCCTCAAAATATGTGTATGAGAATTGCATTTGAAAATAGTGTCACTATAAACAAAATATGCAATGCCAAATACGGCTAGGGAAGTGATAGGACTTAAACTGAAGTAGAAATTAAAAAAAAAAAGTTTAAATATGTTTTATGTCTTTCAAATAAGATATTATTTTGTATTCTATTTTGTTTTTTAGTTTTATGATTTTTTTTAATCCTTGGACTTAAACACTTTTAATGACTTCGCTGATGTGATTAACGGTGTTCCAGTGAACATACGTCGCGAGTACTAAATTATTAGAAGTGGACTTTTGAATTTTTTTGATGGATGTCGTAAATAATGAAATTGTAAATGATAAATGACAGATTTTGCACCGCTGCTACAAGAAGAACTGAAAAGAAAAATTGTAAACACTTTCCAACACCTCCTCCACCAAGGCCTAGTTTCAAATCCTTGAGCAGCAGGTAGTAGAACCTACAACTACACTACCTAAAGTAGCAAAGCAAGTAGCAGCAATGGAAACAATAGTTGTAGCTGAGTAAGCTAGAGTCATAAGCTTCCCACATACTACCATCTTGCTCAGATAGAGAGAGCCTCGTCATGCATTTATAGTGGCACCACATCGTCTAGCATCTCTTAAAGTTCATTTAGCAACATGCCTTCTATTTAGGGATCCATAACATCCACTTTTAATTCGGAAAACCACTTTGTGAGTCATATACTATAGATAGAGAGAGGTTACTTCTTAGGGTGGGTTGGAAAAATCCAGGCAATGTTGAATTGAGAAAAGAAATAAACGAATAGGGGTTTCTTCTTTCACTTTTTTTTTTTTCCTTTTCTTTTCAGATAAGCACAACAGTACTGTACCAACTTGAATTTTACTCTTTCTTGGATTTCTAAAAAGCCTTCCAATTGAACCCTAAACAACGACACAACAAACATTGTCTTACTCCACAAACATTTGGTCAGGAAAGAGCTGTTCCAAAACGTTGTCTTACTCCACAAAATAAAAAAAAAAAAAAACAGACTTCAGTACATTGGCTAAAATGATAAACACACTTTGATGGAATAGGCGGGATGCTAAAAAAACATATTATACAATTGAAATATTAGAAAATTATTTCGATTATAATTTCATTCCCTAACATGGATGAAGACACTTCTAGAATAATCATTTAGTTCTTGGTACTTTCTAGACTATATAAGTGTTTTTTTGCCTATAAATCACCAGTATAGAATGAGACTCTTTTAGTTTCTCTTAGAGTAATACATGGCAACTTGGAAGAAAATGAGAAATGTTGCTCTAATTGTCAACTAGCATTTTAGCAAGTTTTCCATCCGAAGAGAAAGCCATAAAACCCAAAATGATGCTACAGCTTTTGAAGTGTAAATTCCGAATTAGCCCAAACTCTTAAGTGCATACAAATTTCAGTAATCTCCAAAGACAGAATTATTTTAGGTGTCAACAAAGCATCCAAACAAAAGAAGAACTCACCCATAATATCTGACTGTTAAAGGAGAAGAACCAAACATTTAAAAACAGCCCCATACTATTCAATGAAATTTAAAAACTTCATAAGAGTCCAGTCCATGTCATGTAACCGTAGAAAAAACCATCAACCGAGTCTTTCCGATTAAGACATATTCTTCCAGTGAAACACTATATTCAAGTTGAGTATTCCAGAATTCAGAATGCAAGACTTAAATCTGTGGCTCAAACACCACAATGGATATTCTCAAGAACAAAGGCACGATTCATTCAACAAAGCAGTTTAGGTGAGCTAATATAGCTTAATATCGAGTACAAACAAGGAAATGGATTATCTACGGATCAGTAAAACAGATAAAAGAAAAAGGTCCATAATGGGCATTTAAACTAGACCATTAACCTCCATCATTCACAAATGGAGTGAATGGCAAGAAGTATGACACGAGATGTCATAATTTTATACAATTACGGCAAGGATACAAACATTTAAGAATTTCGATTTATTTCTTTCCATAATGAGATAGTTGCCTACCTAGAAAAGTTCTTTAGTAGGGACAAGAAGGTAGTTTATAATATTTACAGAAATCAAATATTATAAACCATAAAAAATATACAATTTCAAGACAAAAAAAATCTCAAATATTTAAGTTTACATAAACTATTATTACCTTTTCCACATTTTCATACTTTGAAAATATAGTATAAATTTTTCATTGTGAATATCAAAATTAACTTCAGAGGTAAATTTAAAACTAGATATATAATGCTTTTTAAATTTTACCATTGTAAAAAAAATCAACAAGCCAGATATCGTGTTCATCAAGGAGACAATATCTAACTTCTAGAAAAAAAAAAAAAAATTACATATGTAAAAATCGGTTCCACATGCTTTACCATTCTATTCACCAAGCAGTTAAACCGTTTAGTTATTACATTACTAATACACCTATACATGGTAATTAATGGTATTCTATTGTATATTGCTATTAGAACACTGCAACTTTTAAGATCGAAACTCATTAACTTTTGAAAACAAGTTCTTTGAAAGACACTCTTTTTTAATGCATATAATGTGTTTATTAGTCACATAGACAACATAGAATTGTATGCATGGAGAAACAGAGTGCAAATTGTACAATAGACACTGTAGAACACTCTTTTATCTGTTAACAATCGTCAACGCAGGATAGCCTTCCGTTCTCTAAAAAAGAACTTTCATATGTAGACAATATACTTTTAAATAGAATAAATAAAGGAAAATGGCATTTCATGATTATAAAGAACAAAGACATTGTTAACTTTCATGCTCAATGTGGTGACAAATCCATGACTACCGATAGGTATATCTGTAATTGTGCGTTAGGGTGAGTATATGCAAACTTCGTTCCGGATGATCATGTTTTTGATTAAAATAACTTTGAAATTAAGTGATATACATTTGGCCACAAGATAAAGTCTGATAAAACTTGGATTTTTGGTCCCACAATTTGATAAACGGGTGGTTTTGGTCCCTAAAGTTTCAATTTCTGAAATAAGTTCTCCATAGTTTTCAAATCAATGAAACATACTGATAATGTTTTGTCCATATGAAAACTGGTGATGATGCAATAACATGAATAATATGGTGATTAAACAATAGGTATAGTCTAACCGTTAGTATTTTGTCTCCTTATAGACATAGTAAGCACGATGTGAATAACCCTTCTGTGGAGTAACAACTTACAACATTCTTGAATCACAAGACAATCAATTTTTTAGCTTGCCATTTAAGTTCGTTGCCGTATCACAAAACATATCCACATTAACTCAATGTCAATGATTGGATGAAGTATGAATTAGTCGGACTGGATTTCATTAATTTGAACAGCATGGAGAGTAGTTTAGGCAATTTAAATTAGAAGGACCAAAACCAACTGTGTCATAATACATGTATAAAAACGCAAGTCTAAAACTTAATATGAATTTTAAACTCAGTGCAAAAACTACACTTTTTTTTTCACTTCTGATGTTATGGGCTTTCAAGAGCAATACAAAAATACAATTTTCAGTAAAATCTCATTTGAATCATCAAACATGATTGTGAGCCTTGGTAACCTACATTAAAAAAAGTCAAAGTATGAACAATCACGGAATTTATCCATGAGTTTAACTCTGACGACAGTGTAAAAAATTTACATGGTCAACCAATTAGAAATCATTCTAATTATGACTTTTAAGTACACAAGTTAACAAGTTTACTTTTGTTGAAGAGTCGCGGCCAAACATAAAAGTCAAATTATAATCTATAAGATCAAAAATCAAATTATAATATATAAGTAGCTCCAAAATTCATTTTACAAAGCCAATTTTGTAGAGTTAATTAGACCAAAACTCCATCTTCTAAGAACCTTAAATGACATTCTATGATTACTTTTTAACACTTTTTAGTGCTTTCTAATCAAACTCTTATTCCATTGCCGATAAAAGGCACACAACATAGAATTCATAGACATTTGCACTCAAATAGACTGAAAATTTCAATTAACACTATCAACAGCAAAATGCACCTTGTCAAACAAAACACCAAAATCCACAAACGCCACTACCAAATCCACAAACTTGCATACCACAGTTTCTAGAAAAGACATTACATTGGCATTGCCTCCCTTAAGCGAAATCACAGAGTCCAAAACTAGCAAGTTTTATCACTCCTTTATAAGGAGAGTAAAGTAAATTCCGTACAAATAAAAGCTTAAAAATTAGGAGAGGCAAAATGTGATTATTAATCATTCAGAAACAACTACAGAAGAGGGCTTTTTGTAATGAGAAACGAAAAAAAGATTACTTTTTGTTGTATCGAGCTACCTCGTCGTCGTTGGGGAAAAAACCCATGAGTCTCCCAGCAGAATTTTGGTAAGCATACATGAAGCCACCCATCACTCCAATCAGGCCCCCTGTAACCATCGAAGGACCCCTAATTCCAGGCTTAATCCCTAACAAGCAAAATTAATTTTCAAAATTTCAATTTCCTTATTGGATTAGATTCGACACAGACTGGCACATGGCAAGAAAATAGGTGAGGGTACTGACCGGAGAGGTAGCCGACGGTGACGGAAACGCCGGTGATGGTGACGAATCGGAGATAATCGAGAGTGCTGAAGTTGCCGACGACTTTGGTGAAGGGTGGGTTGCGATCAACCACAGGGTACTCTGGTTTCGTCGATGCAGTGATGTCTGTGTTCATCTTTCCTCTTTGGATTTTCTCTCTCACTCCAACCTTGTTACTACAACAAATCACAGACACAACAACCTCAACACAACACACTCTCACACTCTTTCTGTGTTCCTGTTTGCCTAACATTTGTTAGATCCATTGGGCTTTTTACAGTTGTCCCAGGCTGGCCCAGAATTGAATTTTCGACGAATTCTTCCTCCACCCTCGTACCTTCTTATTGCACCTCCGTACTAAATATGAAATTACACTTATGAAATTATACCTATATTCTTACTTTAAAATTAAAAAAGTCAGTATTATTTTTATTTTCTTCATTTTTATAACTCTCGTCTGTCGTCGTCCATCATATTATTGGCATTGTACAAATCTTAAATTAAAGTTTCAAACAAGTTTTAAGTAAGCAATTATTGATATTTATTAGCAATTTGTGAATGATATTATTGATTAGAATAGTTAATTTGGTGATTGGGTGACAGCTAACGGCCAAAGGCGACTTTTTGCGATTTGAGAGTTTGACAACCGAATGGGATGACATCCTATTGTCATTTTATTTTGTAAATGAAAACCAAATAACATCCCCATCCAATTTACATTTTGAAAAAAATTCGTTTATCATTTGCAAAACAAAATGACAACCAGATGTACAGGAAGAAGATATGGGGTTAGAGAAAGAATTCGTCCGAATTTTGTCTTTAACTTAGACTTTATAGTGGTTACTAAAGAAAACGTGAGCTTCATTATTCAACTGATATTTGGACTGGTAATTAAATTTTTATCAATGATTATAATGTATTATTTTTATAATAGATTATTGTCCCAATCACTTTTTCAATGGATTTTTTGAAATTGTTTTTTAAAATAATCAATTTTATTTAAATATAAAAAAAGGTTTTTACACGGTCAATTATATGAAAAAAAGGGTATTATAAAGAAATATCGGGGTCTTAAACCAGTGACTTGAGTTGTTTATATCTTGCAAGGAGTAAATTTATGAGAAAAGAAAAAAAAAATACGAGAATAAGAATTATTTTATCAGAACGTTTTCTTTTTCAAGAAATAAATTTCACGACATCCTTGGTTCATTAGCTTCTACAACATTTCCTATATTTTCAGTTTCAGTTTTTACTTTTCTGCCACAAGTATATGTATGGATGTATGTGTGATTGAATGAATGAGAGACATAAAAGGCAAACTTATATAATCAATCGAGAGAAAAGATGTTCAAACAAAATTGGAGTTATACACAGACGCAAAAACATTTAAAAATATAATATTTATATAAATTAAAACAATATGTGAAGATTAAATTATGTGAAAAAAATCATATAGTGAGGTATTTCGTATCCGATCATCATTTATCACTGATAGTCATAGAAATGAAAATAGTCTTTAGGATGTATATTGAGGAATACATAGATACAAAAAAATCACAATATACACTTATCAACATATTATTAGTCTCAGTGAATTTGATTCTAGATTCACGTTTTGTGGATGAAATATTTGATAGTGCAGACCACCTTCAAACGAATGCAAAGTATGATTTTTTATTTATTGCTTTTTAAAGTAAAGTTTATGTATATAATATTTTTAATATTAAAAATTATGGTAAATATCACATAATTAGGAGATAACATTGTTTCTTAGGCACATAGTAACATTTTAAAGGATTATTGAGGAGGAGAAGATTGGGACAATCCTAACTAACGAGTATTTACAAGTGGTTCTTAATCTTAGGAGACTTTTAATCTACACTCTTGGTTTATGAGTCCACGCTGTCTAAAAATTGTTTTCAAATTGTTTGCAAATCTGGTTATATATATTAAGTTTTTTTTTTTTAAGTCACACAGGATAATAATAGGTGTGTAGGTTTGTGTAATAGTGAAAATCTTTAACTATGTATTTATAGTAATTGAACATTGAAAATCATTAGGTGATATTTTGTATAAGAATTGAAGCACTTTAAAGTATTTCCTGTCAATTATTTTTACCCTGATAAAAAAAAACATTTTAAAGGATTAATTATTTTTTATGTTCCAAACAAAATTAACCCCAGTTTACTAAAGCTAAAATATCCTAAATAAATATCTCGTAATTAAAACATCCATTATATTACTTCTTTCAATATTAAATGTAATAGTATTAACTTAGGAACAAGATGAATAAATGTTATGAAAAATTACTTATATAATTTTATTGCCTTAAAGGTTAATTTTGAAGAGATAACAATATTAGAGCAATGAAATTGCTAATTTTTCCAAACGTGATTTGGTCCTTCACTCCTTTTTTATAACAGAAAAGAAGGATCAGGGTTCTCTATCTTTTTTGTTTCTCTCTTCATTTTCATCTCTGTGTGTTTCTAATTCATTATTCTTCGCGGGAGAGAATCCAATTTGATAAAAGACCCACCAGAGTCACGGTGGTTCGGTTGATGTGAGTATTTTATTCTTAAATTAAAAAAAAAAATCTTTATGGTGTTACAGGTACTCATAAAGAACTTAAATAAAAAATTATTTAAAAGTTAACGTAGATAATTTAATTTATTTTGCATATTTTATTCATTTATTATACTTTTCTCTGGCATAGTTGTCTCGATGTGTTTGCAAGCTGCCATTAAAATAACACTTGAATTAAAGTTGGGTTGAAGAGGAACCCGAGAAGAGAAAGACCTGATATATGGGAACAGGTGATTAATCTTATATTATGTTTCAAATGGTGGTGTTATGGCGGCTGAGAAATATTAGTTCTAGATTATCGAGGATCAGAGACAGAAATCTAAAATTTGTATAGAGGCTGTTATGATATGCAGCCATGCTGTTCAATCGATTTGAAATCCACTATATCAGTTGTGGCTTAATACATTGGTGTTTGAGATTCTATGTTAAAACTACCAAAATAGTACAAATTTGAAAAGTATATTTCCAAGTTGAGAAAAGTCAGGATAACTTTTGAAGTCCTTCAGCTTTATTAAATGTAATAACCCCAAATGCAGCGTTGTTTAGGATTGGAATTTGGGCATCGAATTGAATTGAAAAGTTGAGGAAAAGAAGGGTCTTTGCTAAGAGACAGAAGAGAAATGATTGCAAATGGAGTCAGTAACCACGTTAACTGGCAAGGAGGAACGTGGGTTTTGGTCCAGTTTCTTTGTGGTGAGGCATTTGAGAAATTTGAGAGGAAGGACCACACGACAGTTGAGTCATGCACTCACAAACACAACTGATGTTTCTGTCCGACACCTGGTTGGAACTTTATGGTGCAATGGCAAAAACACCCCAAATGACTCACCAAATGTCACCCCTAGCCAAAGGACCACCAACACCATCTATTATATTTATTATAGGCTCATCGTAAACATTGCTCCATGCCACCACCTTCTTGTGGTGAAAGAATGAATCATGGTTAACCGTGAAGTGAAGTGAGTATAAAATAATAGAAAGAGAGAAACTGAAAAGGACGGAAAAGTTGGTGTGAGAGCTTGAAAGTGAAAGCTATGTAACCATGGTGCTAAGCAGAGTTCCTTTTTGAAAAAAGAGAAATAAAAGAAAGCCTCAGAGAGTCTTATGTTTTTGTAACTTCAACTTTCACAACCTATCTCTTTCAAAACTGTTAATACTGTATAATGTAACGGAAATTTGTTGATTTTATAACAATTAATTTTAAAACCATATCAAAAGTTATTTTTCTGACTAAAATTATCTAATGTTCTGGTATCTTAAATCATTCTAATCTATATAAATATTTCTTTTAAAAAACATTTTATGTATAAATATTTTTGTGTTTGTATATAAATCGAGAGACATTGTTCTCCACCTTTGTTTAATAATTATTTTAGAAAAATCCATTCCAAACAAGTACGTTCAAATTGGTATTTGAAATTCAATAATTATTTAAATTTTTTTATCATAGATTTTTGTGTTTCTTTTATCTTAAATTTATAAAAATTAGGATTTTAAAAGTATATATAGAGTAGGTGCTTGATGACTTAAAGTATACAAACATTTTTATCATTGAATTGGTTTCGTCTGAGCTTGTTTGTATTTTCTTTCCAAATGCAAACCAAATCAAATCAATTTTGATTGGTTTAGAATTGTTCCTCAGGGACAATAAAACTTCCTAAAATGTATAAGATACTTAGAAAACATTATTCATATAAAACATGCGTATGAAAGGATGATAATGGTTGATTTGGATGTGATTTTGACTATTCCATTTTTATTTTTAATGGATATGATTTTTTTTTTCATTTTCATTGCCATAAGTAACAAGTATACCATGTGCATCTATATTTATTTTTTTATTCTTTCAAATATTAATTAAATTATCTTTTTTATAAAAATAAAAATTACAGAAAAAAAATACATAATATTATGAAAGATGTAATGTCAAACCAACACATATTCTACAAGTCTACGTAATTGAATATTTAAAATTAAAATTGAAAGTTAAATATTCTAATAAAAAATAATAATAAATAAAGATATCAAAAAATGAAAATGATAATCCCGATTTACATGTTTTACCACTAGTTCTTCAGTATAAACCTTGACATGTAATTAGAACTTAAAATTATAATATTGCAATTTTAAGTAATTTTATATTGAAACTATCATATATTCTCATTAGCTAAAATTTCATCAAATCCTATAAATAAAATTAGTATTTGTGAATTCTTAAATTTTATCTTTTAATTACTTGCGTGAACTTTCTATTATCAAACTCTTTTTACTATTGTGTTATTTTTCAATTACTGTCACCAGTTCCTTCGTTATTATTATTAGTACACATTATTGTAAGTACTACTACGTACCATCCTATTGCCTCCTATATATTGCTGTGGATTTTGTTTTTTAAATTCAAACTCCCTCTTAAATAACCTTATTTAGAGGTGTGAAATAAATTTTAAAAACTCAGAATTATAATTATATTTTTGAAACAATTATAATTTTGACAGCATAAGAATTTGGTGTGAGGAATTACTTTCAAAGACAATTGACAATAAAATCTCAAGGTAAATCTAGGAATGATGGCCACTATAAATAACCGTCTCATTACTATCAAGAATGTTAATTAGTAATTATTTAACTCAATTATATTGTTAACAATAATTCGTTCCTGTATTATCAATTTGAATTTTTATGTGGCGCGGTTATCTTATGAATTTCTATATAAAGTAATAAAATCTTATCAGTTTTCTTAACTTTTTAGTCCATATTTATCCATTTGGCTTAAACAGTCAATATCTATAATTTTGGCGTAAATATCTTCTCCTATTTTCTCGTCTAAGCTGTGAAACACAATCGACAGATATTAGGTCACATTCAAGGAAAGTATGAAATATAGTATAATGCATCAATCAAAGTTAACGATATCTATTATTTTCAGTAATGCACACCTATCAATCAAACTGTGCCATTGATAGTCTCGAGATCCCACTTGTGTATACAAGAATGTTTCTGTTAGTACACCATAGTTTCTATTTATTGTTACTTGTTTCCTGTTTTCCCAATTAAGTAACTGTTAAAAGCCAGCAAATTAAGCAAAATTTGACTGTTTCTTAAGGCTGATTTGATAGTAGTTTTGATCTGAGGCCTGAGAATGAGCAGTTTGGGTAGGAGTTGAGGAAGTTGAGACATCACTATGGATAGAATCCCACCATAACAATGGGGTCAAATGTGGTGATTAAGAATTGTGTTGATTTGAGATATTACTTTTCTATTTTGTTTGAAGTCACCTAACCTCTTTTTTTTCTCTCTGATGCTGATAAGGTACGTCCATTCAAACTCAGCTCCAAATGCCTTTTTCTTTATTGGACATAGTGAGGCACAAATTATAGCAGTAACTACTCGGCAGTACTCAGAGCCACTGTTTCAGATAATTGGATCTGTGAAATGTAGTCTCTTAACCTGTTTTGCATCACCAACTTCTTATGCTTGTATGTTGCTAATTTGGTCTAGATTGTTCACATCCTTCCACCAACATGTGGTAATTATATTTAAGTAAGTGGCCAATGAGAATGAATATAATAGGATTTATAATGCACGCCTTGTCCATGTATGAATGAATGTATGAATGAATGAATGAGTGTAGTTTAATTAATGAGAATGAGTGAGTGAGTGCATTATGGTTTGAAAGTCCAAAGATGCAAGGAAAATAATAGAGGAGAGGAGAGGAGAGGAGGGGGGCGCTTCTGCCGCATAAAAGAAGCATCCAATCGAAGCATTAGTGGCATCTGCAGCTTTCATTTCTGCATGCCATTCAGATCCAAACACTTGGGGACAAACAAGTTGCATAGAGATAAAGAGAGAGAGAAGAATGTTGGTATGTTTGTCCTTGTCATACATAATTGTTCAATCAAAGCATGATGACCTCCAAAGATTATTCCTCCTTCTAAGCCTTGTCTTCTTGCTATTACACTGCCCCCAATTCCTCAACCTCCCCTTCTCCCAACAAAAGCAAGAAGTTAGGAGCGCATTAGAGAGCAAGAAAGAAGAACTAAATGGTCTAAAAGGAAAGGGGAAATTAAATAATGTGATATCCAAACAAAGCCTACCAAAAAGACTCCACCATCCCCAAAGCTCAAGAGGCCTTTTGGGACATCTTGGCAGGGCATCACTCCACTTATTATTCCTCCAAACATACCCTTCCATGTGCTACTTCCGACATTCCCTTGTTCTCTTCCCTTTGTACTCTTCTGCTTTAGTATGCTTTTGCCTCTTCGTACCGAAAAAAAGGAAAGATATGCTTGTGCCTCCTTCCCCCACATACACAGCCTAAAAACTCGCTTAGATTGCCCAATCAACATCTTCTTTTTGGACTTTGCAGCTTATCTGCCGATTCTCATTCCCTCTTTTTAATCATTTACAATTTTATCTTTAGACTAAAAGTAAAAACACTCACACATTTTTTATTCACGACTACATTTTCTTAACCATGCCATCACCCTATATAACCACACGTACACCAATCCATGCTTCCTTAGACCTCTCTCATTCATTCCTATAGCTACCTGCAACGACATATCACACACTACTATTGCTATTTTCTGCTACCACGTATCACTCACTCCTCATAATGGGTAGGGAAAGCCATGACCCCACTTCCTTTCACTCTTCCATTGCCCTTCTACAAGAGAGGTTTAGACAATTGCAGAGAGTAAAAGAAATGAGGGAGGAGAGGGAGCTCCAGAAGATGCTCAATGAACCTAAACAATTCACTTCCAACACTTCCTCAATTCTCTCTCACCCTGAATTGATCATGCCATCCAGGTCACCACCCCATGTTTCTCTCTCCCTCTGGCCAACATCTCAGGGCAAGCAAGAGGACTGTAGAAGTGCTCAGACCCCGGTTTCGATGAACTATGGTGCACACTCACAGTCCCTGCAGGTTTCATGGAAGAACGCCTATGATTGTGACTCTGGCGCGGATTCTGGTGTTGACACTTCTCTTCACCTGTGAAAGAATCTGTGTCTGTCTAACGATGTTGCTTCAGATGGATAATGTAAAATCTAGTGATTGTGATGTGACACAATGGCCTCTCTAGTGGCTTATAATGGGCACGAGTGTATTATCATCTAATCATCAGCTTAGCTATTTGATATTGCTACCTGTGTTAATTGCTAGCTAGTACTACGAAAAGATTCAATGATAAGGCTTAAAATAGCATGACCATGCATGAGGGCTTTTTGGATATTTTGGTTGGTCACTGAATATCAACGAACAATCTGTTTGGTTAATTTTCATAATTGGTTGGTCTTAGCTTTTATCCTTTAATTTCTGGTTGTGGCCTATAGATTAGTTATAGAGTATTTTTACTTAGCATCAATTTTTGAAGCTTGACATCAATCTGCTTAGTAATCAACTTCTTGAAAAAAGAACATGCAATTAAGGTCTGTGTAAGTAATATTTGTAATATAACGGTGATGCGCCGTACTGTGATTTTGACATGCCCGTATATGAAATTCTTATAGATAATGAGGTTTCTCAGATAACAATGAAGGAAGGAGAAGATAGTACTATGGTTAAGCAAATGTATAAAATAAAGTAATAAAAAAAGGAAGAAACAAATCCCTCTGAACAAGTAAACGGTTTTCATGCAACAAGATTTACAAAAAATACAACGATGAAGATGACTTCAAAGTTCAATGAATCCAAATTGTTTTTTTCTGTATGTTTGGATGTGAGATAACCTCACAAAGTCCATGCACCTCACTTCGTAATATATTACCACTTTAATATTATAGTAATCGTATGTGTGTGTATATATATAGGATGATGAGGTGCATCGATTCAATGCACACTAGTGGGGCTTTATGCCGGGCCTTATACTGCAATGTAAATTGTGTTGTATGTTCTTTCATCACATCAACCTTCAAGATATTGCACTAAATTAAAAATGAACATATGAAGGACAATTTTCTCTGAGAAAATGTTTTCTGCTTTTATTTCCTATTTTTATTTTTAATCACAAAACTCTCGGATTTGTTTCAGTTTTCAAGATTCTTATAGAAAATATATAGTTAGGATTTTCTTCTTCTTCTCCTGTATAAATCTTTAAAATTTTTCAATAGATTGAAGCAATGTGATAAGTTTTGTGATTAAGAAATGAATGCAGAAAATGTCTAAATAAGTGAAAACAAACAACTTGAAACGTAGTAATGGTTTTATTTCTGTCGGATAGAGTTTGGAATATGTATGAGGACAAATGAAATCCTTTCTGATATTCAAGGTTGTTTGCACCTGAAGGATGCTAATATACGGCTTCATTAATTATGTAATGTATTTTCAATGATCATAGTCAATTATTGCATCAACTCCATGGCATTTGATGAGAGAGTTGAAGCAAACATTGGCTGAAACAATTTTTGCATTATTAACAAAGAAATCCCCTCTGCCACGGTTATGGATCCTAATCATTTTGGAGCTATTACCCGAGGGAACAAGGGTCCCAGTTGGGAAATGAGATAAGTCATTGAAGTCTAGAGGCATTGGCATGGCATGTTTTAGCAAGAACTCTCTCACTTGATCAACAGAAATAGATGAAGAAGATAGTTTTTTATCATCTGGCATGAAGAAAGTCAAGTCCCTATTTGGTTGTGCTGTTGTTCCATCGAGCATCTGCAAAAGCATTGCGAATCCGTGGTAAGATTTTGCTCTCATGAAACCTATTGCTGCTTGTAAGTCAGTGTGGTTAAAGGGGTGTGTGAAAGGCTGTGATTCTGCAAAACCAAGAAGGAAAAGAATGATAAACAAACAAGACCTTAGTAGGGCCATTGTGGGAGAGAGAAGAGAAGAGAAGAGAAGAAGAGAGTGTTGGTGGAAGGTAGGGACGTGTGTGAATAAATAAGAAGACAGTGAGGAACTGTTGAGGGTGTTTGCACTTGCAGGGTAAAAAGCATGAGGATCTCATCACAATATTCTTTAACAGAAACGTAATGGAGAGTAGGTTGTACATGAGGAACCACTTTCTTGGAAACCATACAAACCTTAGCCAAGTAGGCTTTCCAAAGTTAGGGTAACAGTCCTTCGTCTTATCTTATATTTTAAACATTACACGTGTCTAAAAATATTCGTATCTATATCTGTATTTATGTTTGTATCTGTATTTATATATGTCTGTATTTATATATGTCCATATCTGTGTCCATATCCATGTTATAGTTATTACATAAACAAATTAAGCTTTTGTTTAAGCTCTTATCTTACATCTAACCCTATCAGTCCCAAGATGTAGTACCAACACTAGTGTTCTCCTTGGCCAAATAGAATAACATGTGACAATAAGAGAATCATGGCTTTGAGCAATCTGTTATCAATAAACCACAGATATGACTTCAATGAATGACTCAACTTCTAGTTAGTTGATATCTAGAGAGACAAAAGAGAGAGAAACTGGATATAATAAGCAATAAGATGTGCTAAAAAGAAATGTAAAAACAGTAGAATCATCATCAGTGTATCCTGATATTATCTGCATAAGATATTGATATTATTAATTCATTTTTTGTAAAATTGAAAATTTTAAATACATGGGGGAAATTTAATGCCAATTGTAATCAAACTTACCAATAATTTATAGTCCGGAGTGATAGAGTGTTCATATATCACTGCTTCAAGTTAAGTTCATTTCATTGTTTTTAACCAAAAATTAACTTAGCGAAGCACCGGATTCATTCATATCAGTGTCCGAGGGATAAAGTTGGGCCACCGAATTTGGCCCATTTTATTTCCCCCATCTCCCTGGCAATTACTTCCTGCACCATATCAATTCAAACCTGCATTCAATCAATTTTCAAAATATCAGAAATACCCTTAAAAGAAGAAATATTTTTAGAATTGATTTTTCATAATTGTATCCTATGTTCTGGAAAATTAAATTCGAAAAAGAATATCTTTAAAGATTCCAAAAACGATATTCCAAAATAAAAACCACAAAATTCTATAATAGAATTTTGAAATAATTTAGTGGAATAAATAGTTTTTAAGAATAAACTGTTCTACAAAACTATTCCAAAATATCTATTCTAAAATTATGTTTTTATTTATCATTAATTTAAAAAATAGATTTCTGTTTTATCAATTTGAATAAAAGAAGTTATTATCACATTTTTTAAGTAATGTAAAGTAACATTAGTTTATTACATAAGTTCATTTTTTCTCTTATTCTTGAGTCAACTTCTTTAAAAATCAGGATTACACCTTCTTGAATGTGGTTGATGAGATATAAAAAAAAATATTTATTCGCTCTAAATTTCTGTTCATATCACTAATCCAAACTATATGTTATAGATTAGATTACTTTTAAGCGTTGTAGCTTGGAACCTTTTCTAGATAATTCTACTCTTAGACAGTTAAGAAAAGCTAATCTAGTATACAAGTAAAGCTAAACCGAATTTGATCTCATTTTATTTTTTACAATTACTTCCTGCACCATATCAAATTAAACCTCTATCCATCAATTTTGAAAATACCAAAAGTATCCTTAAAAGAAGGAATAATTTGAGAATTGTATTATATATTCTGGGAAGTGAAATCCAAAAAATAATATTTTTAAAGATTCCAAAAAATTATTCCATACTAAAAACCACAAAATTCAACTTTCTAGAATAGCGTTTTGAAATTGTTTGCTCGAATAAATAGTTTTTTAAAATCAACTATTCAGAAATAAATTCTCAACAGTTTATTCCAGAAAACTATTCTAAAATATCTACTCTAGAAATAGGTTCCATAATTCTAAATCTAAAAATATATTTCAAAATTCTAAATCTAGAACTTTTAATTATAAATACAGAAGGGTTGAACTGGAATTTCCAATTTATCTCCTGGGAAATTTTGCGCAATAGCTACAGAGCAGGGTCCACATGAGGAATCTCAGTGGGCCCTGAAAAGAATGGAATTATTGCAGAAAGTGACCTTAAAAGTGAAGTGTGAAGCAACGCTTTTATCTAACAAATGCAAGAGACCACCCCTTCTGCCTTCCACAATTACCACTTTAGCCCAAAAGAGCCTCTTCCTGTTTCAATGATGCTGCAATCTCCATTCACATTGACCCAAGTAAGATCTCTAAAATTCACCACGTAAAATGTTTTTTCTTAGCCGTTTGTGAATGGTTTATAGTTGAGTTAATAATGATGTTGAGTTTAGTTGCCAAGAACAATGCGTAAATACTTTTAAAGTATTTTATTTGCGGAAATTTATTGACTTTTTTTTTTCAAATTGAGCATGTGGAAAAATACTATACATATAATATTATCAAGTTTATACCTTTTATTTAAAATATTAACATAAATTAATAATAATGTAATAACAAGAAATAAAACATTAAAGTACATCAAAATACTATTCACAACTTATTTTGTAAGTATGCATCACCAGTTAAACTGGTAGAACCAATTTCTATCAAATACAAGATAAAGCTGCATGTAATAGGTCCATAAAAGACCTTATCTTTCCTTAGACCTTGAAAAATGATTATGAGAGCAGCCTTATAACGCTAGTTTTTTTTTTTTTTTTTTT
>Ga0099824_1005162_pt1 | contig 18509 bp, 12 predicted proteins | sample SiratrowhiteBW_FD_76837 | JGI IMG/M metagenome (GOLD analysis project Ga0099824, IMG submission 76837) | Root nodule microbial communities of legume samples collected from California, USA - Siratro white BW | ecosystem: Host-associated > Plants > Roots > Nodule | place: USA: California... | reverse complement strand
TTAGAAATAAGATTAATCCAAAAAAAAAAAAAAACTATATATACCTAAGTTTTGAAATGAATTTATTTTATTTAAAAAAAGTTTTTTTAAAAAAAAAAAAAATATATATATAAATATAAAAAAAAAAAAAAAAAAAAAAAAAAAAATATATATATATATATATATATATATATATATATATATATATATATATATATATATATATATATTATAATTAACTTCAATCATAGTTAAATCTTAATTAACTACAAATATGGTTAAATAACTCCGTTTCCCGATAGAGTTAATTCAGCTTTTAAATCATATGTATATGTATTAAAAAATATGTTAAATGCCTAAAATTTTAAAGACATAAAACAGCTTACAGAAACCTAAAATGAAAAATAAACATAATTGTACAAACCTTTTCTATTTGTTTAATTTCAATTAGAGTGATAAGGTGGAATGAAGTTTTTGAAATAAAGATAAGTTAAATGATGTCGTCTGATGATAAAATAACATCATTTTTATTTTCTTTCTATTTTTCTTGACATGTTATTATTATTATTTTTTAAAAAATTTAACAAATTGATAATTTTGCAGAAATTAAAAACTCAAATGATATACGCGAATGAACAAAGGACACTTTGCTGGTAATAATGGAGAATAAAATATAGAATTAAGTTATTCTTTATTGGGATAGTTAAATCAATTTTTACATGTGAAATGCGTTTTTTATATAATTTTTAATATTGTACTACATTAGAAAATCACTTTTCCTCACCGAAGCGTTCCAAAGCTCAAACTGCATTTTCCAGCAGCTATATATCCAAACAGGGTCCTAGGTGACAGAGATAGCAACTCACGACTCTGGAGTGTGTCTGGTCGGAACAGTGAGAAGACAGAGTATGCGATTCGTCACATCACAGTTCCTTCACCTTTTCTCTCTTACCTTCTTCACTTTCATTGCCTCTTCACTTTCACAATCCAACCAGGTTCGCTTCTCTATCTTACTTTTCTTTTTCATATTTTCATTTTCTGCTTTCTCTTTTGCGTTGACCAAAGTGTTAGAACTTCGATTCTCAAATGTTTCATCTTGCTATGATCATCGGTAACTGAACTTAGATTATCATTTCCTCTAGTTTTTCTGCTGAATTCGTTTTTGTCTTTTTGGAATGATTCAGTTTTGCGATGCTGGAACTGAATTTCCATCGTCCAAGTTGTTGGTCAAAGGAGGCACGGTTGTGAACGCTCATCAGCAGCAGATTGCTGATGTTTACGTGGAAGATGGTGTCATTGTTGCAGTTAATCCTGACATCAGGGTATTTGATGAAACTCCCCAGCAGTAGCAATGCTTCATTTGCTCTGTAACAGCTTAATTTTTTGCTATTTTCTAGTGATTGATTGGGTTCCATTCCCAGGTTGGAGATGACGTTACTGTCATAGATGCCCTCGGCAAATATGTCATGCCAGGTTTCAACCTATACAACTATAAACATCTCCTATTATTGTAAAGATCAAGGACATGTTTGGATGCAAGTTAACACGTTTTTGAAAGTTTCTATATTGGAAATATAATTTTTTTTTCTAATAGAGAAGCTCTCAAAAACTCTTCTAGCTTAGTTTGATGGTTTAAGTTTATAAGTAATCCGTGAGATGATTTTTTGAATTGGTTGAAACTGTAAGAGGTACATGAAAATTAAACTATTATTATTATTGTTATTATTAGTCTGATAGTATCTATGAATGCTCTTTTTGTTAATTGACCAGGGGGCATTGATCCTCATACCCATCTACAATCCGATGTTGGTTTTGCTGTAGCCGTTGACGACTTCTTCAGTGGTCAGGCTGCAGCATTGGCTGGTGGGACAACAATGCACATTGACTTCGTAATACCACTGAATGGGAGTTTGATAGCTGGTTTTGAGGACTATGAAAAGAAGGCAAAGAAGTCTTGCATGGATTATGGTTTTCATATGGTTGTTACCAAATGGGACGAAACTGTTTCCAGAGAAATGGAGCTCATGGTCAAGGAGAAAGGTCGTGATCTATTAGTTCCTTGCTTCAGTTTGATAATTTGGTTGATGAGTTGTGAGGGGTGAAGAATTTATTCCCGGAAGTACATATTTGTTCTATGATTGCAGGTATCAACTCTTTCAAGTTTTTCATGGCATACAAAGGAATTGTTATGGTCAATGACGAGCTGCTTCTGGAAGGATTTAAAAAATGCAAGTCTCTAGGTGCCTTAGCCATGGTCCACGCGGAAAATGGAGATGCTGTGTATGAAGGGCAAGAGAAAATGATAGAGCTTGGAATAACTGGTCCGGAAGGGCACGCTCTTTCAAGGCCTGCAGTGGTAAATTCTCAGATTTGTTCTTTGATGATGAATAATGAATTTACTGAGTAATGAAATGCTAAAATTGACATGCCTTGTTTCATTTTATCTTCTTCATTGTCTTACCAAACTATAACATATTTCAAGCTGGTGTCAAAATTTGGCATACTTATGATAACCACTGCAGTTTGGCATGTGTAGTTTCCGTTCTCATCTGTTTTGATCAACCACATTTAGTTGGTATTTGATTATATTGATTACTTGTTTTCTTTTCCTATATTTGTCATATTTATCATACTGTACATTCCCCCATTGGACTTTGTTGAACTGTATAGTTGGAAGCAGAGGCAACTTCTCGTGCCATTCGGTTAGCAGAATTTGTGAATACTCCTCTATACGTGGTTCATGTAATGAGCAGTGATGTAATGGAAGAAATTGCGAAAGCCCGGAAATCAGGTTCTTCTATCCTTAGTGACGGTCTCAATTTTTCTTCGTGTACGCATTCGTTAGGAGATTAGTATATTATTTTGGGGAGAAATGCAAAAAAAGAACATTTAACTTGAATTGATAGCTTCCATAAATTGGCTAACTTGAGAACCATTTATAATTCCACTATTGTGTTTTTACTGTTATCATAAAATGTAGAAACTCAGGACAACTCAAATCACTTGAACTTAATTGAGTCTGAGACTTTCTGCTTGTTGTCTTGTGTGATTGAGGGGGAATATTGTTTAGGTTTTTTCAAGTATCTTCTGTATTGAATAGACAAGAGCTTCTCAAGTAAAATTCCATTTCTGATATAGAGAGACTGGATTGTCTTCCTGCCTTTTACCCCTATCTTTGTTTTGTATTTTTCTGATTTGGAGGAGTTCTTATCAGATGTAGTTTCTCTCTCTCTTCATTCAATCCTGAAAAGAAGAGTTTTCTAATGAATGGCCACAATGAAGATGAACAAAAGGATCTTTATATGTCTCTGGATGAAATTTTAAGTTTTTATTGTTCCCCGATAACTTGGTTTTTTTAATAGTAAGGCAACTGTTTGTTTTCGTGCTGAAGGACAAAGGGTAATCGGAGAACCTATTGCCTCTGGGTTAGCCCTTGATGAGTCTTGGCTTTGGCATCCTGACTTTAAGATTGCAGCAAAGCAAGTGCCTTCACTTGTTTCAATGTTTTTTTTTTTTACTGTTTTTCTTATGTTGCTTTGAATTTTAAGAACATAAGCCTTCACGTTTCAGGTATGTAATGAGTCCTCCAATTAGGAAAAGGGGACATGATAGGGCTCTTCAAGCTGCCCTTTCAACAGGAGTTTTACAGGTTTCACATAATGATTCAGGCTTAAGTTCAATAACCATTTAAAGATAAGAGTTTGAGTTTGAGGAGATAATTAGTGTGGCATCGGCTACAAAATGCATCCTAGCATATTCATTATTCCTGCTCTATGTATTATATGTTCCCTGAACTCAGCTATGTACTCTTTTACAAGTTGCTTTTTGACCAAGGTTACCTTTTACAAATTTGCAGCTGGTAGGAACTGATCATTGTGCCTTTAATTCCACTCAAAAAGCTCGTGGAATTGATGACTTCAGAAAAATTCCTAACGGTGTCAATGGTAATCACACGAAAGTGCTGGAAGTTTGTGGCCTAAATACATTCTTGCCAATTTGAAATGTTTCCTTTCTAATATACATTGCAACCAAAATCTGCAGGTATTGAAGAAAGAATGCATTTGGTATGGGACATCATGGTGGTAAGACATCAATTACACCAGCTTTGCATCCTCTTTTTGTTAGGTTGGAGTACATAGGATAAGCTCTTAACTTGAACTTATGGTTTGTACATCTCACAGGAGTCTGGCCAAATAACCCCCTCTGATTATGTCCGGTTAACAAGCACTGAATGGTATATTTTCAGTTAATCAAAGTGAATATTAGCTTCCAGTTTTGTTAACAGTTTGGTAAAGAGGCCAAAAGCTAAAAGAATTACTGATTTTATTTTCTGTGATCATTTAAGTGCTAGAATCTTCAATATATATCCAAAGAAAGGAGCTATTCTCCCAGGATCTGATGCAGATATTATCATCCTGAATCCAAATTCAAGTTTTGAGATAAGTGCAAAGTCCCACCACTCTAGACTGGACACAAATGTGTACGAGGGAAGGAAAGGAAAGGTACATGTTTAACTATAAACTGGTCTATAAAACGATTAAATTTAGTGAACTGAGTGGAACATCAAACTTTTTGCCAGGGGAAAATTGAAGTGACTATTGCAGGAGGAAGAGTTGTTTGGGAAAATGATGAACTAAAGGTGTCTCCTGGTACTGGGAGGTACATCCAAATGCCACCTTTTAGTTATCTGTTTGATGGATTAGACAAGAAGGACGCTATTTATCTGAATTCTCTTCAAGCCCCAGTAAAGCGTGCCAAAACCAGCAGCTAAAAAAATCTGAGATCTTTTCCTAGTCAAATTCCAACGTTTTACCGTGTGAAAAAACAATGTCAATTTTTAATAATCTTCTATTGTTTGTTTAATGTGGTACTTAAATCTTGAGATTCTCCTAATGTATTAGTATTTAGCTTTGTGTGCAGATCAAGAATATGTAGTAATAAATGTATTTCACATTACCTGTTCCACTAATGTAATGTAAAATTGCAGACATTGTGTCAAAAGCGATAGGAGAAAATGGAGACAATAGCTTTAGTCACTTAAATTGATAACTAAAATAGTTATATTAAAATTGTGGTTGTTCTCTTCAAATATATTTAGTGAAATCTAAAACTTATTATGAATTATTCTTTTCATAATATAATAATAATAGTGATATAATATTTGTAGGTAAAAATCTGAATGCTATATATATGAATATAGATAATATTAAACTGAGTGATTTTGTTATATTAAATATATTTTTTTTGTTTTGTAATTAGTAACTTTTAACTATATTTACTGTGAAAATAACTAATGGATGATGGAAACATAAATTTTATATTAATCGAAATATAGAAATAAATTCAGGATTACATTCCTTATATACAATAATATATATAAAAGTAAACTTCTTTTATCGTAAATACGCATATTTTATCTTTAAATATATTTACAAAATAAAATAATAAAAATTAACTATTTAAATCTTAAAAATAACTCTATATGTATTTCAACAATAAAACGTCCTTTTTTCATATCACAGCATAATACAATTAATAGTCATTATTATTGATTTTATTTTCTTTTATACAAACTATTCACATAATTTTATCACTATCACAACATAATACAACTAATAACTATTATTACTAATTTTATTTTCTCGAAAGATACATAGGGATTCCAGTAGTTAGTATTAACGTTATTTAAAATGCAAATTTCCTGATTAAATGTTTCTTTTGTTATCACGGAATATTATATAATTTCTTATCTTCAACTTTAAATATAGCTATTTTAAAATAGATTTCACCAACAAAAATAATTAAAACCAACATTAAATTAAAATAATTCATAATATATTATTTAAATAATAATCAAAATGAAAATTAACAAATATATTTTAAAGACCATAATATCCCTGGAGAATATTAGGATTGAAAAGAAGAGGGAAATAACAGCGCTGCAAGTGTGACTAAAGCAGCTGTGCCTTCGCCTTCGCCTTTCGCCGCCACTTCTGAGATGGATCCGCCATTGTTATTAGGGTTCGAAGAAGTACCCAACGTGGTTGCAGAAACGTCGTCGTCTTCATCAAGCGCACGAAGATTGGTCCCTTGGTTGAATTGGGACGAGTGGCTCTTCGTCAAACGCGCGCTCTTCTCCAATTCCCCTCACTCTGTCTCCTCCGCTCTCCAACGAGTGAGTTTCTCAATCTCTTTCTCATAAGACACTGCAACTGTAAACCTAACCACGTTTTGTTTTCTGCGTTTCAGGTATCCACGTGGCGAAGTCGAGGTTCGTTGCCGGTTCTAATCGAAGTCACTGCTTCCATCATCGAAATTCAACTCAAAGACTCCTATTTCAGGTAACCCTAACTCCTCTAACCTTGTACCTCTTATTAACATTTTCTATTTCAAATTAGAAAATAATATATACGCATAGTACATTAGGTATCTGGTAAACTTTGAGCAAGTTTGTTTGATTTAATTGTAGGCAGGATCAATTGAATGAAGCTTCTCTTTCGGAGGAGATGCTTGCTATGCTGTATTGCATGGCTATCATGAGGTTTGCTTACTATGTGTTTCTTTGTTATGCTTCTTTTTTGCCATCAGTAGTCACTTTTTTTGAATTTTTTTTTCTTGCAATGTAATTGTTTTGCCTTTTGAAGGCTTGTGAATTGTGCTGTTGAGAAGACGCGCAAGAAAGAAGTGGCATCGATTGCAGTGGCTGCTGATGCAATTGGTATTCCGCGCATGCTGATTGATATTCGACATGGTGAACAAGTCTCTCCCTACTGTTGTTAATTATTGTTTTTGTTGTGCTGATAGAATGGGACATGATCTTCATAGTGGTCAAATGTCAAAGAACTTCACATAATTGTTTCTTTTATTCATTATGTTTAGAGGGCCATGCCTTTCTTCTTATTTATTGCTTTAATTGCAGAGGGATCACATCGTGAGCTTCCATCACTTAAGATCGTTCGTAGTGCTTCTGTCAAGGTATGTAAAGATCATTTCAGTTTGATTGATTGTCTGTGTCAACGATCTATAGGCTATGTTGTGATTAAATTCCTAGCATGTGGGTGTAGTCAATAATTGGGGTTAGATTGTTAGCATTCAGGAAGCAATTGTACTGAATATTCTTTCTCAATGTCCATGTGTAACTGTAACATAATAGTTTTGATATATGAAAGAAAATCTTGTTCTTTTAATGTTATCAAAAGACAGAGTACATGCATGTTAGTCAGTGAAATATAGGCTATATTTGCTATTGACTAAGTTATTATTTTCTGTTTTTAGTAACTGCTTGATTGCTTTCACACATTGATTTTTCCCTCCTGTGTCCATCTTTTTACATTGTTTATTGTTTAATTATTTAGCATTATAATGATGCAGTTCAAATAATAACTCGAACCATTAATTATGCAAGTTATACTCTAAACTCAATCAGGACCTTGGTAAAATGTACGTTTAGACTTCACAGGAATGTGAGTAAGAAACAAGGTGATTGTTTTATCACTTTCGATGTGCTAGCTTGACATTATCATGTCAGAAAGTGATGTTTGAAATCTACTTTGTGGTTTGGAGTCATCATCATCATCAGAATAAAGCATACTTTTTTTTTTTTTTATATATTTTAATAGATCCATGATTGAGTAGTCCTCTTTTAATTAGGAATTCAAACCTTGAACTACAGGATGTTCTTTTTTGGAGTAATTGGAGTAATTCATCATTTTTTATGAGTTGACAATAACACAAAGAAAATAGGAATATTTATGCAAATCGCTTTTTGATAATTTTCACATGAGCACTCAATATGGACAATTTCTTCCCATGTTCTTAACATGTATGGTTATTCCCAAACTCATCTAATGTTGGTAATAATTACAGGCACTTGATTGGTTAAAATCTTATTATTGGGAACCTCAGAGCAAAGCAATTCCTTTTCAAGGTGAAGGAATAACAAAAGTCAAGAAAGAAATTAAGTCAAAGATTCGTGAATTAGCTATCTCCTTGAAAGTCAATGGGAGTGTGCAGTTTAGTTCTTCACAGCTAAAGGGAAAACGTCTGTAAGCTTTGTTCATTTTCATCATATTTTGACTTTAGTCACTGTCTTGCACTTGTTTATTTGAAGTAGAATATCTTCCATTCTATGTAGAATGGAAGGTATTTAGTGTTGAAACTTGTGTCTATGGGAAAGAATGTGATTTAATGTCGAAAGCCCAATTTGAAAATTTGATGGTTGGAAGTCCTTTGCCCCATTATTTTGTGATCATGTATTCTATCTTTAGGATGCATAATATTGGCCTTTTGGATCTAGTTTTGTTTCTTGATAAACTAGTTTTCTTCCATCCTAGTCTTCAATGTACTATTCCAATTCCTCTCCCATCAGAAATAAGAAAGATTGTAAAAGTAATTGAAGAAACAATGATGTCCCTGCTGTTTTCTGTTTATTTTCAGAATGTGATGTACTTTCCATGTAGTTTGTGATTGAATTGTACTTTTTGTTTGTTATATAACTACATTTATCTAGCACCATCTCTCGCTCAAAAAAATAAAAATTAAAAAACCTGTATGCCAATTTAGTTTTCTGCTCATGGCTTGTTTTGTCCTCTCTCATTCGCTTAGCCTAACTTCGGCTTCATACTTTATTTAAATATAAGGATGAATTTTTGTAGTATATGGTAAGGTAACACATGTGAAGGAATTTTTGAATATTAATAAGTGTGGAGTTGATGGTGTAGTATTGTTTTTAGATTGCATTGTAAGTCTAGACAGGTTGATTATTTTGTTGATAAGATGATATTCAACTGCATATTTTTCCTGCACTTCAAGGTTTTACTTAAAGAAAAAGTTATATCTTTTGAAGAGCAACTCCTGTTTTAACAGTTTTACAATTTTTAGAATAGAAGATTTGTTGCTTTTGAAAATTCTGATGTGTTGTGTCTTTTCTCTTTAAAGGAGTCAAGCATGGTGAATTGCTTTTTGGGCGTAATAAGCTTTTGTCTCTTATGGTTGGCAAGAGTCAAACATCACGAACTGGAGGTATTATATTGTTCATATCTCTTAAAACAATAAAACTTATATTTTGTCTTTGTTTGGTATACCTTTGTGTGTGTGTAAAAGGGCGAGGGTGTGCAGAGGGATACAGGGCAAGACATTCTTTGAAATTGTCTAAAGACCATGTAGCAAAAAAATAAAGTGGAAAAGAAAGGATATGTGTCTACTTAACCTCTTTTACAGGAAACTGTTTTTCTGGGCTTCTTTCTGGGGTTTAAATCACAGATTGGATTTTGAGAGTTCCTTAGTGTATTATGCAAATAGATTGGTTTACCTGTTTTTGAGTGGGTGTTCTTTCCTTCTTTATCGTGGTTGTTCTGCATTAGGAGGATTCCTGACCGTCTCATTTTTTTTTCTTTCTTAAAGTGTTGGGTTTCCTTATAGCTGGTTGACCAAATAAATGAGATTCTTATGATATTCATGTACTAATTTCTTGTGAATTGCAATCCTTTCAGGATCTAAGAAACAGATTACGAAGATCTTGAAATATGTTATTCAGTTATATTCCTCCTTTCCTTCAGAGATTGTATCTGTGTTGTTGGAGTATCTTTTGAAAGCTTTAAGTTCCTCAGAGTTGGAAGAGAATGCAGACGATGCTTCAATTGGTCTAACCACAGAGAATGTTTTGGCTGATTGGAAGCCCGTCATACTCAAATTGTGCAATAAGGAACCAGAATTACTTCTGAATCTTCTCAAGGAAGTCCTTGATATGATTGAGACTCAGGAAGATATGAAGCATGAAAAAGGTTGGTAACGATTTTTTTCCTTATACAGCATCCCTTTTCATTATGTAGCGTTTCTGGTTGAAGTTTAATATCTGTTTGCTTTGGGGTACTTGGGATCTATCTTTCTTGTGTGCTTTTCCTCTTTGATGCCCTGTTCATTTTCTTATTAAATGACATACTTTGTAGGGCTTTTGTAAACTACTACTAATGGATATGCTGTTATGTTTGGGTTCCGTTAAGTATAGCTTCTGCCTTAAGCCCACAGGAAGTCATATATTGAGTCTTAAATGTTTTTGTCCTTCGTTTTGGTTTGGGTGTCTATTTTTTTTTCTCTTTGATAGCACATGATTTTAGTTTGCTTAGTTTCTTCTTTATCGACCTCAAAGCGTGTCATTTTTTAAAAAATTTTGGTAGATAACCTAAATATGGGGATTTCACAATCGAGGACAGAGTTTCGGCTCTCTTCTTTGGTTGCATGGCTTGTTGGAATTCTCAGTAAAGCTCCTTCTGGAGCAGCAAATATGCCAAAAGGAATTATGCTTGAGCTTCTTCGTAGATGTCTTCTAATATCACGACTTATGGACAAGCAGCTCATGGATTCAGCACTTCAGCTTATAGAACTGATAGATGACCGCTATTTGATGGAGAAAGTTCGAAAGCTCTCTCACATTAGTTTGTCGAATTTAGAGCATGCAGATGATCAAAGCTCTGTATTAACTTCAAATAACATTTTCAAATTTGAGGAATCTATACATGAAACAGCTAAAAAGCTAGAGTTACTTAAACATCAGGTTATGAGAAAGAAAAAACCAATGACGATGGATTGTGACACTGAAAAATCGCGGACATGGACTTTGGCAAAATCATGGAACCCATGTCCAATTGGAATGCTGCCCCGTGCTGTTGGGACATCCGGCTGTCTTCCCGTTCTCGACATTATCAACAATGAAAAACAGAATCAAGTATCGTCTGGTTGTTTACCCGTTGTTGACATTATTGACGATGAAGAACAAGATAAAGTATGGGAAAAGAAAGAGAATTGGAAATTGATCCCACATGATGCCAAGAGAGATGCCACAATAGACCTTCTGCATCTTGATAATTCAACTGTTAAGAAGATGAGGGAGACCAAAGAAGTTGGTGAATTAAACAATGAATTGCCACTGCAAGGGGACAAAGGATGTCTCATAGTAGACGGAGTTTGGAAGAAAATCACAGAAGAAGAGCTCCTAGTCATTGAGTCTTCTGTAAGGATTTTAGTTTAATTTATAGTTACTGCTTAGATCTTAGCTTAGCGAGATTGAATTCATTATATTTTGGTTATTTATATGCTTAGTTGTGTGTTTTATTTTAAAAAGTATGGTACCTATGAGATACAGGTGCCTGGCCTGAAATATGCAATTTCATGAACATAAGAAAATCATCATGTAACTTAATTACCTGAACCACATCGCATACCAAAGGAATTCCATTCTACATTCTTGTGCCCTCGCTCCATTTTCATGTTTGCTGAGTGCATCTTCAGTCGGTTGCAGTTGGACGCGAATGCTGTATCGTGGTAGAGAAAAGTCCAGCAGGGGCGACCTGAGAACACATGAGGTGAGCATTCTCTCATACAAGGCCACAAGCAAATAAAATATGCTTCTTGTATTCTGAATATGGTTCATGTGATCTCAGGACGACCCTGTAGAACCCCTCTACCTCAACATATTTGGGAAATATCTTTACCTTAACGCCAACCTTAAACATTGATTAATGTTTTTTCTGAATGTAATGGGTTTATCCAATTTCATTCAATGAATATATAGCCTTAAGCTAGCCTGGTACTTCTAGGCTTGAATGTACTACACCCAAGTACTTCTCATAAAAATTAAGGGGTTGTGTTAGAGTACAACTTTGTACTACTCGTTTTCGCACATAGCTCAAACGGGATGTAGTACTACAACTTCCCGTGGCGCACACGTTTATCCCAAAGACTAATATAAGTTGTTTCTTACATAGGTTTTATAAAAGATATTAAACCCAAAGCGGGTATTTTTCATCTCAGATTTGCCCGGAATGCCGTCAATTTGGATGTCATTAGGTGTCCAAGAATATAATTTTACTTTTAATAAAGTAAGGATTTGTATTAATAGGGACCGACAAGTATATCATATTATATTATACAGATATTCTAAATGTAGATAAAACCTAAAACTTACATCTTCGATTGGAAAATTTTTTAAACAAAAGTATTTAAAGTTATAAATGACATGTAAAAAAATCAATTCAGGTAGAATTTTGAGAAACTATATCAAAGGAAAACAATAATTAAACTTTTAACAAAAAATGTAATAATTTCTAGGAAAAATTATTATCATGCGTCGTCTTTTTAAAAGATAATAGATTAAGTCATTTTTAAGGTAATGTAATCTAATTTAATGTAAAAGAGGGCATCAATTAATCTGAGAACAATGGTTAAAAATTGGGGAAAGGAAAACAAATTTAATGTAAAAAAGAGAAGTAAATATAACTATCTAAGTGGACAAGTAAATGAGATTTAAATAGAAAAGAAGAAGAAAATAAAATGTTGAAAATAATTAATAATTTAGGAATTTTAAAAAGTATATAAAGAGTGATGGTATGATATATCTAAGACTATTTTAAATAAGAGTCGTTACATGAATTCTTATCAATTAAAATAATATTTAAGTGCAAATCTTAAGAATTTCTTAAAGTTGAAAAAAAAAGCTCTCTTTAATATAAAGAAATATATGTCTGTGGAAAATATTATTTAAAAAGATTAAAACATTAGTATATTATATTATATTACATTATTTTATGTGAGTACGTAAGGGTAGTTAACAAAGAACATATAACAAAAAGTTGTAAGAAAAGGATCTTAATATTTAACCATAATACTTACCATTCATTTCTATTAATTATCATCACTTTTCTCTTTAATATGTTTGAAAAAAGTTAGGGGAAAAAAAGGAAAAAGAAAAGGAGTCAAATGTTTTATGTGTACTCTCCAAATGGCGTAGCCCAAAAGAAGAAAATAAAAAATCCTTGGCATGGGAGCCAAATTCGAACAATCGATAATCACGAGGAATCAAAATGGCATGCAAACTTTGCATTGCAAAAATGCATTACTGCACTACTTTGACTGTGATTAGGAAAAAAACAAAAAACAAAAGGGCAATTGGTAAAGATTACAGATCAAAATGTATATGCATGCAGACATGGAAGAGAGTGAAAGGTTGGAAAAGCCTATGAAATTGCCCTTTCCATTTACTTTTAAATACACGACTATGCCTCATTTTTTCTAATCCTTTGCTTTCTGCACACTGCTTGACCTAAACTGTTGTCTTTCCTAGGTACAAACAACTCTCTCTCTCTCTCCACTAACCCTCACTTTTTCACCTTTTATATGCCCTCTCTCAATAACAAAGTTCTCAGAGAATAAGAGAAAGGAAAACTAATACTTGGTGTGAGTGATCACTGCTTCTGACAATTCCTTGCTCATATTCTAAAACAAAACAACTTTCAACAAACAACAATAATGTCTTAAACTTACGTTAATCTTATTTTTCTCACCACCTTGCACCAATTTGTCACCATGTTTACGTGAAGAGTGCTACTAAAAAATGAAAAAAAAAATGGTATTTTACATATATGGGACCCTTTGGAAAAAGAGAGAGATATATAGTGTAAACGTAACCACACTTGCGAGACAAATGCATGAGAGGTAATGATGCAAAAATCCAAGTAATAGGAACAATTACTTTACATGTAAATGGTTGATACACTAAAAAGCTTGGTCCTCCGCATGTGAATTTTCATCATTTGGCTGAGATGTGGTGGTGAATTCTTCATCCACTGATGAGGCACTCCATAGAAGGAACCACATATGATTCATATGACTTTATTAAGGTTGAAACATCAACTCAGAACCCTCCCACTATGATTTTCTTTTCAAAAGAAAAATAATCGTTCCACTTTGAGTATAACATGATACAATCATTTTTCATTCTATATTCTATTATCTGCACTTCTTAGAGAATGTTTACCTTAGTAACTTCACCAGAAAAAGAAATTTTCATAAGATATTCAAAATTTCATAATATCAAAGTATATGTGTGTGTATATGTCTTTACAAATACTACACTGATGCAAACAAATCTGAACAAAAACATATCTTTGGGCTAATAAGGTTTTTTATGCATTAAGTTGATAGTTATAGCTAGATTCCACTTGTCTTTGTAAGGGTTGTTTATCCCCTCCATTAAAGGTACAATTGTGGCTGCAATCTTCACGAAAGAATTAGTTTTTAACTTTTGGTTTGGAGGTATTTTCAGTGTAAAAGCAGAAAACAAAAGTTTGGTGGTTGGTTTTCAAAACTCTTCAACTTCCAAAAAACTCTCTCTCTCACTCACTCACTCACTAACACACACAAATATATAAATAAAGAGCCACAGTTTCTGTTGTTCAAATTTCAAGAGCTAAATCATGGAGTTTAAATTAGCTTTTACAAAACCTCTAAGCTTTCAAACCTTCCCTTTTTGTTAATTAATCCAATAATAGTCACTTTTGGAGGCATCTTCTCTATATTAATTTAGTTGCAACATGCTGATCTTCACATGTTATGCATTTAGATTTGTGCATGATACATAAAAGACAAAACTCTCTCTCTTTCTCTTTAAAAAGGCATGCAGTGGGTCACATGGATGGAGATGGATCATGTGATGCAACAACATATGTTGCCCATTTCTACTGGAAACTGTAGGTGTACCTTGGTAACATTAACTTTGCAATATTATTAGAATCTTCTCCTTATTGAAAAATTATTTGAACCCTTCAGATTCTTAGCAGCGATGCAGGTATTTTAGAGCCTTCCTAACTACACATTGACCACCAAACAGTATCCAAAAATTCAAGATTCAAAAAGATGCATGCTTGGGTTTGAAGATGGAGCAAGCCACATAGTACTTAATTTCAACACATACATTTTCAAAGTAACAAAAGTGAGAAAGAAGAGAAGAATGTGGAAAGAAAGAAAGAAACTAGAAAGAGAGTGATGAATGTGACCTCTCCAACAATGGAATCTAGGGCTAGAAGGTTGTGCACAAGATCATTTTCTTCCTTCTCTCATGCATATATGTAATTAGAGGCAGCATTGAAAATTGAAATATGTATATACCTTATCTAGTCAAATGACAGAAGATTCACTTATAATAATTGTGCAGTGTATATATAAATACATTATTCCATGATTGATGACTAGAAGGAGCTACTTCTTCTACATGTTAGGTCACGGGTGTGCTTTGGATTGTACAAAAATGAATAAAGGTCAGAATGTTCTACCTTGAAAACTAGGTACAAAGCACTTTGAGAGTTTACAATTATATAATAACCTCATTTTCTATTATGTTCTATAGTTTTGTACAGGAGGCAAACTTTGACGTATAGCTGTAGTGGGAAAAGATTTAAAATGGTGATCCTCGTGATCACAACCCAACAGTGATCCCCACAAACATCCCTATGAAATAAGAAAAGGTATTTCTTCAGAAAATAAAAGGAAAATTACAACAGCATAATTCTTCAACAGTGTTTATCTTTTCTGGTTTCTGAGACACTTTTCCCATGCTGGAAATCAAAAAGTCATGATTTGGGTGATCTAAGAAAGTTTCTATCCCATCAATCCTTATTAGTACTTTATTTGAATGAGATTGTTGAAACATATGGATGAGATTAACTGGTCATCACTTATGTGTAAATCATAATCTTGAATTCTTGATATAGATAAGAATATTTGATAATGAAAAATAAAGACTAGTGCTATATATGAATAAAGATAGTTCATTTAACTTTTAGTATTGAAGCTGAACTTATCCTTTATCTCTACAACTAATGTGGAGTGATGTGTTTCAAAATTCAAGTAATTGATCACATGAAAGAATTATTAGTTATTCAAAAAGGTATCATTCAAGGGAACTTATCTGACTAAAATTTAACACAGAACAAATCAGTCCAGTTAAGAAATGAATTCTCTATTACACATTCAAAAAAAGCTTGAGAAGAGTTGAGAATATCTCCTCTTTTATTGGACAAAAAAATATGTAACACAGCAGGCTTTGGTTCTAGTTTCCAAGCAAAGACGAAGGTGGAGGAGAGGGAGGGACCAACAAATTGAACAACTTCTGACATTGATATAATAGTGGGCCAATGAATATACACAAAAGTAAGTATATTTTCTTTTTAATTTGGAGGACTATCACAAGCTTCCAAGTTTCAGTTCCACACAATAGTGTGTGTCATACAGACAAAAATACTTAAAATATCACCTTTCAATTTTAATTATTACTCTAGGAATTTGTGGAGGACATGAGATCTTTGTATCCACAGAAAAAAGATCACTGTGTTATGCAGCCTTCAAACTTTTTTAACTTCAAACTCAAATGAAATGATCTAGCAACTCCATCTCATAAGTACATTTTAAGTTTTGATTAATATGCCCTCATGCATCTTCTCTCCAAATTTTGGACAATATGTATAAAAATATATATCCCACTGGTATCACTCCAAAATAAAAATAGAAAGTAGCTCACATCTCTAGAGGCATCACAACTCACCACCACTGCATCATAGAGAACAATCAATAGCTAATTAATAGCTCATTGGATCTTATTATAGCTTATCCTAGAAAAATACATTGTTTTTACTGACATGGCCATATGCTTCTTAAAGTTAGTAAACTAACTACACACATGATAGAGGGGCTCGGACAAAGAATAGTTATTTAAGTAAATGTGTCATATGTTTCTGTTTCATAAAGTTGTAAAATTATGAGTAATGATACTTGCATATGTGCATAGAATAATACACTTAGTTAACATTTTTACTTTTTTAATTTCTTTTTCTTGTCACATCATATTGTTTATTATATTTTCTTCTGTATCTGTTAATTTCTCTTTATGGTCTAGTAGCATAGCACATAAGTATGCATGCATCATTTTTCAAATGTAATGTGAGAGAGAGTGAGTGAGGTTCTTTAAAAACTTGGCGGTGTGCTAAAAGTGAATGAAGAGGAGAGCTCCAAAGCATAGTATTGGAAGCAGCATTGTTTGGTTCAGTGATGGCTTTCACACTAGACAGGTGTGAAGATAGCATGGTGTTCACCATGGAGTCTCAGAAGTCAGTGCCTGCTCCCTTCCTGACAAAAACATACCAACTTGTTGATGACCCTCGCACAGACCACATTGTGTCTTGGGGTGATGATGAAACCACATTTGTTGTGAGGAGGCCCCCAGAGTTTGCTAGAGATCTTCTTCCCAACTATTTCAAGCACAACAACTTCTCAAGCTTTGTTAGGCAGCTAAACACCTATGTGAGAATAATGTCTTGTACATATGCACAACTTCTTTGTTCTCTATATATCCTTCATCATTGCTTTTGTGCTATCTTATCATAAGTTAAAATTTCCTGCAAGACAATATTTCACCCCTATTGAGTTAGATTTCTCCATCTACACTTCTTGACAAAGTTAACCTCACCATATTACTAATTCAGAAGAGTTTGGAAAATGGAATCTTCTGTAGTATAAAATCTTAAAAGTACTATGGTCTTGTCTCCATGTTTTTCCTTCATTATTTGAACAAACAAGGCTATGTTATGACTGCCTAGCTAGTGACACAAGTTTCATGTTTGACTTATGTTTGTGAAACTGCACATATATATATATATACCTTTTCTCTTTTTGCAGGGTTTCAAGAAGGTAGCTGCTGATAGGTGGGAGTTTGCAAATGAATACTTCAGAAAAGGATCTAAGCACCTTCTATGTGAAATCCACAGGAGGAAAACCCCTCACCCCTATCAACAACATTACCATATGCATGACCAGCCACCACAGCTTCTTCAGCCAGATGAGAATCTGTGTTGGATTGATACTCCTCCACTTCCATCTCCTAAGGCAGGCAATGATATCTTAACAGCTCTTTCTGAGGACAACCAAAGACTGAGGAGAAAGAACTTCATGCTCTTATCAGAACTCACTCACATGAAGACTCTATACAATGACATCATATATTTCATCCAAAACCATGTAAGTCCTGCTTCTTATGAACAAAGAAGCGGCAGTGCTATTATGAAGCTGGTAGAATTGAAATCATCACCTCAAGCTCCAGATTTTATCAGACCAGCTAAGAGCCATATCATGGAGAAGTCTTTGGTAAGTTCTAGTGATGAGCCTAATAGTTCTGTGAAGCTCTTTGGGGTTCCTCTTTGTGGCAAAAAGAGATTGCACTCAGGTAACCTTGATCAACAATAATAGTATGTACTTCTTAGTCAGAACTTCTTCACACATTATGATTATCAGCTTTTGTTGAACAACTCTCACTGATTTTGTTGAGGCATGTATAGAAGAGGCTTGTGTTCAGATTAGCTAGACTTGTTTCTTTACAACTTTCTTCTAGATTATATGTTTCTGAAAAAGAAAAAAAAAAACAGTTGTTTTCTTGTTTTATAGTCCAAAAAAATAAATTAGCTTGTTAGTTAATTACCTTTTTTATCATTAATTTCTTCCATTAGTTCCTTAATTTCATATATAACACATTATTTAGCTAAGAACCAATTCCAAGACTTCCTCAAAGAAAGGATCCAAAGTAGTCACTACAAAATGACAACTATTCCAGCCAATATACTTCAATGCTCATTTTATAGTACGCCTCTTCACAATTGGGAATATTATTAAAATGGACAACAGTATATTTTTAACTGTATTATATATATATA
>Ga0099824_1005155_pt1 | contig 18523 bp, 10 predicted proteins | sample SiratrowhiteBW_FD_76837 | JGI IMG/M metagenome (GOLD analysis project Ga0099824, IMG submission 76837) | Root nodule microbial communities of legume samples collected from California, USA - Siratro white BW | ecosystem: Host-associated > Plants > Roots > Nodule | place: USA: California... | reverse complement strand
TATATATAAAAAAAAAATATATATAAAATTTATATAAATAACTTATTATATATATATACAAAAAAAAATATTAAAAATAAATATTATATAATATAATATATATATATATATATATATATATATATATATATATATATATATATATGTATGTATATATTTTATTTAGCATATAGTTCATTATGTGCCCTTTTAACTTGAAAAAACAATGTGTTTTTATAATAAAAGTCATTTTTAATTTGTTTGTGAATTTTTTTATTCGGATTACTTAATTATATGTATATCAATATTAAAAATAAAAAATAATGAACAAATTATTTTTCAAACAATTACATATTTTTATTGATAAAATCTCTTCATTACTTGCCCCCGCAGGTACAGGGTTTCAAAATATCTCTATCTATTCACAGTTCATAGCAGCAACACTCTCCGCTCCCTCCTTCCTCTTCTTCTTCTTCTTCTCGCTGGCAACAAAGAGAGAAACAATCTTATATATTATGGTACACTCCCTTTTCTATTACTTCATTTCTTCTACACCCTCTTTTCATTTTCTTTTTTGCAATCTTTTTATTTTTAGTTTTATCCATATGTCTCTGCTTATAGCAGTTGAATTGAACGGGCGAGGGATGCGACCCTGCTGTTTTTTGTGATTGCATTTCTTCCCTTCTTTTAAGTTTGTTGGTTAATTTTGCAAAAGATTGATACTTGTGTGGCTTCAGTAGTGATTCTGGTTTTTGAACTTTGAAACACTGAATTAGTGTTCATGTAGTTTGGATGATTGTAGTTTGAAACACTAATTTGTTTTGATATTGTTCTAGTTGGTGGTGGTGGTGGGTGGTTTTTGAGATGGATCTCAAGCATTTTAGAAGTGAATTCTTGCCCACAGCACTCAACCCATCTTCAGCTTACCTTCAATTTTCTCCTCTTGGGCCTTTCCACAAAACCCCAAACCTAAAATTCCAATCACACAAACGCTTTGCAGTTGTCTCATTCTCCCAAAACCCTAAACCAATTAGCGAAACCTCAATTTTGGGGCGGAGTTCACCTGGCACAAGAAGGGACCTGAGGTCTTATGCTGGTCGTAGCAAGAAGAAGGGTGGTGGTGGTGGTGGCTCCTCTGGTGGTCGAATTGAAGGCGCTGCAGAGTTACGGAGTCAGTGGAGGCGCAGTAACAGCGCAAGAACCAAGAAGTATGCGGAGTCTCTGTTTTACCGGCTGAAAAACCCTCATGGTGGTGGGAATTATCCTGATAACTTCACTGAGGATGAGCTCCAACAGATTGGCCTCGGATATGATCGAATGGTGCGGTTCATGGAGAAGGATGACCCAAATTTGCGTCATCCTTATGATTGGTATAAGTATGGTCAATATGGACCCTACTCTTGGCGTGGAGTTGTTGTGGGCGATCCGGTTCGGGGACGGTTCACGGATGAGCGTGTGACACTGATCAGTGAAGTGAGGGACCATGAGGAGTGGGAGAAGATTGAACAAGCTGAAATGGCTGAAGATTATGGGGAAAAAGTGAAGGAGCTGGATCAAAGTAAATTAAGGTATTTTTGGGTGTTTGTAAGGCACCCAAGGTGGAGACTTACAGAGCGTCCGTGGCAGCAATGGACGCTAGTTTGTGAAGTAGTACTTGAAGCGGGTAAACAGAGATTAGATAAGTGGAATTTGATGGGTAGACTTGGGAACAAGGCTAGGTCGGCGATAGGGCAATGTGCTGCATGGATGAGACCTGATATTGTGTATGTGAAGAAGCCAGTGTTCCAGTGTAGGTTTGAGCCACAGGATGGCTTTTTCCAGCCGTTAATTCCACAACTTAACCCTAAAACAGAACAGGATTTTCTTTTTGAGTTGGAGAACGATGATGGTAGTGTTGAGTTGAGTACTTACTATGGCGGATTGTGTAAGATTGTGAAGGTGAATCAAAAGGCATTTGTGGATGATGTGGTGAATGCATATGAGAAATTGAGTGATGAGAAGAAGTCAAAATGTTTGGAGTTTCTGTTGAAAAACCATCCAGTGGAATTGTTACATCCATATACAAAAGAGTGGAAGGCTAAGTTGGAAGAGATGGAGCTGGGTTGTGATGCTCCTGATGAAGAAGATGATGCTGTTGTTGACGATCCTGAAGATACTGAGATTCTAGATTGGATTGAGGATGAAGGTAGTGATGACGATGCTAACGCTGATGATGATGAGGAGGAGCTGAATGATGATGATGATGATGATGTTGATCCCTATGAAAACCAAGATCTAGTGATGGACATGGAAGAAGGCGAAGATGGCAGTTATGAGGCCATGGAAGAGGACACACTTACAGCAGAGGATGAGACTGACTTTAATTGGAACGAGGAGTTTGAAAAGGCATTAAGTAGTGGAGAAGCAATGGAAAATCTGGCAAGGAAGGCTCTTGAAGCTAATAGGAAGCTGGATAAGAAGCAAGCGGTGATGCACAAAGAAGAAGAAACAGCACCCTCAGTAGATGGAGATGAAAGTGCCATGAGAGGCAAGCGAGCAAAGGTGAGTCCAGAAGAGTGGAAGTATATTGGGATTGGAAAATGGCGAAAAAGGATTAAGAGAAGCAGAATTCCTCCAGAGCTATTTTTGCGAGCAGTTGTTAGACCTTTCACTTACAGAAATCTTGTGAAAGAGATTGTTTTAACTAGGCACGCAATCTTGGATGGTGAAATTGGTTGACAAGATTAAGACATATTGTTGTGTAGGAGTGATGTTGACAAGTCTTTGGATGGTTCAGCATCATTCAGTTGTTGAAGTTGAGGAAATAGAATAGACAGAAATGTTTAGTGAGTTTTGTTTATGCCTATGTAGTTGCTGAAAAGAATGAAGTATACGTCTTACAGTATACAACATCAGTTTTGGACTACTTGAGAAACTCTTCTATTTATTTATACTGGTGTTTCTGTGTATTGCTCCCCTATCTATTTTATTTTATTTTACTTTTCTTCAGTTGTAACGCTCTTTTATTTTTATTTATTATCATTATTAATTTTATTGTGATCCTGCTTTGTTCCTTAATCTGAGGAAGGAAGAAAGGCTTGCTTCAGCTTTGTTTGTGAATGATATAGGTAAAGGGACTTCTGCTCTAAAAATGGAGAAAGATTTTGTGGGTCTGAGCTAAGAAAGAATCACTTCCTTTGGTGAAGGATAAGTAATGTTTACACCTTTTTTCCTCTTAAATTCTGGTGTAGCCAAGTGATCAAATTGCTTAGCTGTTAATTGGGTCCATGAATGGTAATTGATTGCCTGAGATTAGTTCTTGATTTTGAATTGATGGGCGTGTCTCGATAGTCTATCAAAATGGGCCTTTAAACACCCTATTTTTTAAAAAGGCACCCCATATAATCTGAAAACCAATTTTGTTTTGTATTCTGAATAAATATGTATTTTTATATTTTTTTATAATTAATTTCAAACACGATTAATTTTAAAGAGTTATTTTTGTGTTTTAAACAAATAGTTCATTTAATACAAAGTTCTTTTTAATAGTAATAATATTTGTACACACAATAAATTACAATAAAGCGTTAAAATATTTGATATATTAATTATTAAAATTTATGTATAATGTAATTGCTAAATTTAAAATACAAAACATTGAGTACATTATAAAACTTTTTAACAACATACGAGCTAGCTACAACAAAACTAACTTGCTCATCGTGTCTCCTGGAGCAGCTGACGATTTATGTCAACAATGCTAACAGTTAAAAGATGATACAATCATTAACATCTTTTAAATAATAAATACATTCTTGGGTTATGTATTTTGAAATATATTTTTTAATCTAGAAATAATTTCAGAATGTAAAATCTATAATGTATATGCCTTTTTTTCTTTGGGCCTTCATCTGGGCTTCAAAAATGTCCCTGTTAAATGTTCTGGCCCACAATCTTCCATTCTACTTCAACAGATGATTTATGGATGAATTTTTTCTCCACCCCCATATTCTCGTCCTGCAATTCCATATTGTATATAAAAAGTTTATTATACCCTTAAAGTAAAATTACAAAAACCAATAATATCCTTCAATCCCCTTCTCCCTTTTGAAGATGTAAACTGGATGATTCTCGTTCGATTTACATTTTAAAAAATTATGTAAACTAAATAAGGTGTCATCTGATTTATATTTAAAAAAAAAAGGACACCCTAAATCTTAAACCGGATAACAATTCATCCGGTTTACATAATTTTTCAAAATATAAACAAGATAAGATGTCATCTAATTTATATTTAATTTTAAAATATAAATCGGATGAGACATGTTCGGTTCATATTTTTCTTAAAAAAAAGATAAGTAAACCTGACGAGTGCAGTCCGGTTTACATCTTCAAATTATGATTATTAGCCAAACATGTTGTGAAGATGACAGTGAGATTGAAGAGGTGAGGAAGTTGGTGCAAGACACGGTTGTTCTCACAGAAAAGTTTAATGTGTTAGATTTTGTTTGGATCTTTAAGAACTGGGATGTGCAGGGATTCCGAAAAAAAACAAAGGAAATTCGGAACAGGTTTGACACGATGGAGAGAGTGATCAAGGAGGATGAAGAGGAAAGGAAGAAGAGAAAGGAAGTGGGAAATGGAGGTGGAGGTCTATTTTGTTAGTTTGTTACTTATTAAACTGCCGGAGGTGGAGGAAACTGCCGGAGGTGGAGATGGAGGTGGAGGAACACGTTTTTTTTATCAAACAAAGTCATGTCCCTTTTGGTCATTTCCACGTAGGCACTTTTGGAAATTTAGAATTTTATGGAGGTGTAGGACGAGAGTACGGAGGTGGAGAAAGAATTGGTCTGATTTATGATTTAAACCGAGGCCATGTGTAAGCAGCAATTTGGTAGCAGATTGGAATTGTGTATGGTGTAATTGGAGCATTTAAAGCAAAACTTAGCAATGATTAATGAACAACAGGCAGAGGTTGAGATGCACCCTCCACTTTGTGTTTGACAAACTACCAGAATCTGATGCTCCCAAGTAAAAAAGACTCTAAGCAAATTCATCAAATGTTTCCTTGTTTATTTCTGTCTAATGTTGGACCAATGGTTTTTCAACTATTATTATTATTATTATTATTATTCTCCCACTTCCTCATCCCTTACAACATTATTATTCCTTATTGATAGAATATTTAGGAAATCACCAAAAGTGGAACACTCATGCTCAATCTCATCAACAAAACCCACACAAGTTTTAAACGCGTGGTAACTTACTTTTCGAATATAATCATATCTAATACTTTTCCCCTCTTTACAATTTTCTTTTCTATTTTCAACAATTTCAAAATGAAAATATATACATTCTCATGTTTGGTACAAGATTATTACGTGTAAATTTTCTCTATCAAGAATTGGGTATACAAAAATATTTGATTCACTTTAATCTATACTTAATCAGTTTCAATACGTGTTTGTATTAACTGAATTGAATTTAAATTATGAATAATAAGTTGAAATGCACACTGGGTTTATTGCAATGTCACTATTCTATTGTATGATTAATTAATTTATAGACTTTGACACACAAGTATATAGATAATGCACACACACGATAGTTTCACCGTCAATAAATTGTGCATCACAACTTCGCATAAAATATCTGAAAAATTAGCAACGATAGGGTCCTCTATGACTATGATATATTAATTTAGTTTACTTATGAGTTTTAAACAAGGAAATGCAAATCATGCAAATTATCCAACCTAATTGAATAACTCAACTAAACCCACAAAAATGTTATTAAGTTAAATGGATAATTAGCAAATTGGATGCAACTCCTTTATACCTTATGTCAATGGACGGTTTCCTTATCATTTTATCAAACAAATTGCTCACTCAACCATGGAGTCATTGCATTTTAACCACCAAAAACAGAGTCTCTTTTGGTAGAATTGGTCCACCCCTTTTGGCAGTTTCAAGTTATTATATTATTATCCTTGATTTTTAGAAACAAGCTGGACCCTATTTTGGATATTTTATGATTTATGATTGAACCATATCATGCAAATAATTTTTGCTGAACACTCTTGTCTTCTCTCTAATAAAGAAAAAAACAAAAAATAGAACAAATTGACAAGTAAAAATAGTGAGTACAAGGAGAACACAGTGGAGAGAGAGTTCATTAGAGCATTTTCTTCTAAAATTGGTTATATATTTTTTTCAAAATATTCATTTACTATCCGAATCTGATGTTCCGAGTGAAAAGTAAAAACAAAGTTTTGGTGGAATGCATTGCTGTTTATAATATTTTTGTGTTTTAATATTGTTTAATAAAATTTGGATGAAGGGTTTTTCAACTATTATTCCCCCACTTGTGCACTATTTCTTGCAACATTATTCCTTATGAATAGTATATTTAGGCAATCATCAAAAGTGGAACATTCACGGTCAATCTCATCATAAGAGCCGTGGAAACTTTAGATATGTTGCAACATACTTGTGGAATAAAAACACATTTACAAAATAAAATAAATTAATTAATTTCCTTTATAAACTAAAATTGAGTTTTACACGTTCATTTTTTATAACTTTTTTTCATTTAAGCTAATAGAGCTTAATATTTTGTCTTGAAAAAGTTTAACAATAGAGTTTTATGATTAAAAAATTCCATACAAGTAAAAAATTAATCTAAACTGAGTCCTAATGATTTCTCTTATTTTATTTTTTTCCACTGATTCTTTAGATCAATGTTAGAGAAACGTGTGCACTTTCCATTGAATTAGGACATAAGGATGCTTTTTGTTTTGTGGTTTTTCTTTTCCTCTTCTGAAAGGGTGCCTAACTCTTGTAAATTTGTTTCATAAAATTAAATATTGTCACCCCTTTTTGCTCCATTTTGGCCACTTGGTTGGGACACCCTTCGTATTTGATTCTGTGTGAAGGGTTTGGTTTTGATAGGATAATATTATTACATCTGATATCTTATCCATTCTATATATGCCAAACGAGGAATGGGAATGTGGTTTATTCATGCCCTTAACTTTCCTTCTGCTTCATGTTTCAACCTTATCCTCACACCAAACGTTATTTTAGGATATATGAAGCTAGACTTACACTGTTGAACAGGGAAAAACCAAGAGATAAAACTATGTTCTTATAAAAAAAATTGGTGAAATATTGGTTTACCATATTCCCACAAGAGTATTTCATTATGTTTAAAAATAAGTGTATATGTTTGCATATTTAGGAAGATCCAAGTGACGTTCTCTGAATTGTTCCCCGTCATGTCTAGAAAGTGGAGTGAAGCAAATAAATTGCATGACCAAAAACTGGAGTGGTGGAATATTATTGAAGCAGGAAAGTGGGGATTGACTAATGAAATCATGGGTTTAAAATATCTATTATGAGAATTGAGAACATTTTAGGTGGCAATCTACTTATCAAATCATGTCTGATTTTGTTTTGTGCTCACCTCTCATGGTGCCTTAAACCTTCTTTTGCCTCATATATAAAATTTCTCACAGGTAGTGGTTGAGTTTGAAGGTCACAGGCACCATTTGAGGATGTCATGTGTGATTATTCTCTTGTCCTTTACTCAAAAACAAATCCTCATTTCCAGACTAGGTAAGCTTAGAAAACACAATATTTGTTGTATATTTATTTAAGGTCAATTTCATCTTTTTGCAGGAAATAATAATAGTAAACAAATAGCTAAAAACAGAAAATGGATTCCTAGATGGAACTACTCTATCACGGGGATGAAGCTTACAACGTGTTATGTGCTGGTGAAGGTATCAGAGTTAACAACATATTCTTTCATGCTAAATTTTTTAGATACATTCTTTGATTTTATTTTCTAGATCTGTTAAATTCTCGTATTTTCAACTGGGTTAATTTGTTTCTCTGTTGTATAAGTTGTTGATTTTGTTGAGAATGAGCAAAAGAAGAATGTGAAGAACAATGACTTGTACATGAACAATCGATTCTTGTGGGTTAAAATTTGCGTTGAAGATGGTATTAGAAAACCATTTTAAACATTCCCTTTTTGTCGTTTAAGTCCCTCTTCTCTCCTTTCCTCAGATGAAACCTGTAATGAAAGCTTATTAATGTGAAACTGAATTTCTTAAGCAATTTTGATTGTGTTTCACGACAACATGAAATGAAACAAACAATTGCTAGAGTAACGAAACTGTTAGGAAAGAGATACAAAAAAATAAAATAGACCGACGGGAAATGCTATAAAAACAATAACTAGATGCAATTAATCTAGTAATTTCAATTTCACTTTCAATTTGAAAACTATAATAGCTACAAGCAAAACAAGTTGCCTTAGTTGATCATTTTCACTACTTTAAAATTCTGCATAATTTGGTGATGATTTATCCAAAAATTACAATTTTCACCCTCCCCTTGATATAAAATACTCACTACTATTTAATCACAATCACATGGACTCATGGAATGTCCGCCACGTAACACCTTCATCATCCTTCCTTTTTTGTCGTCTAAAACAAAAATCCAAAGAATCAAGGTTTGCTTTTAGGTTTGGGGCGGTTGATTAGAACATTCAATTAATTATTAATTCCTTTTATTGTTGGCGATCATCTCTCCTCAAATCAACCACCACCACGCTCACATTGTCGGAACTGTGCCTCACCAACGCCAACTTAGTCAGCAGAATGGAGGCGTCGGAGCACGCCTTGTCGGAGCACTCCACCGCCGACTCCCTCCCCGGAGACGCCGCCTTCTGCGCGTTCAGACACATACGCGCCACCTTACACGCAGTGTCGTTTTGCACCGTGTCCCAAAGCCCATCACTCCCTAGTATCAAACACTCATCCTCCTCACTCCGTTCCGTTACCGTTACCTCCGGTTCCGAAATTACATACGGCTTCAGATAGTTGTCCCCTGCACAACACAACACAATACAAGGTTCGTTAATATATCAGAACCAACCGTCTCCGCTGTGCTATAGTGCGCAGCGCGTGTATTTTCAAATTCAATAGTATTGGTAGAGAAAGAATTTTTTTTTTTTTTTATATTGTACCTATGGCTCTTGACATGGCCAAGACCCCAAGCACTCTAGGCCCGTCCCAATATATCACGCGCCCACCCGCATCTTGGATCCGAAGCAACTCGTCGGGTCGATCCGGCTGTTCAATCCCAAAAAGATTTGATTGTTAGTTCAAGTGCTCAACATAAACCAAACTTTTCCCCTCCACTACCCTTAGCGGAGGCACCACAATTAACGTAAACGATTCACACGTGTAACGAACGCGCCAGCCATATCAATTCAGATCCCTAACCCATAAACTAAATTATTATTACCTTGTGGTCGTCGGAGAGTGGGACGGGTGTGCTGTTCCGGCAGAGCACCGCGCGCGAATCGCCGCAGTTGGCCACGATTATCTTTTCCGGCGTGACCACGGCCACGACCGCGGTGGAACCAACCGCGTCGCAGCGCGGGGTCTGAAGCTCGCACCTGCATGTTCGTGTCTCGTTGGTTCTGCTCCAACTTTGGACCTCCTCGTCCATTCGAGCGAAACTCTTCTTCATCATCGATTCCCATTCCAAATTCTCCTTCGCTTTCTGAATCTCCTCCTTCACTATCTCGTGTAACCTCTCCTTGCACATAGTCGCCACCTGTGCAAAACAACACAGTAACTTGTTAACAAACCAGATCCGAGAAATAAGAACCTTATTATAATTTAAATTTGTACAAGTATAGTTTATTTACGTGTGAGCATCCATGGCCGTCGAAAACAGCGAAGAAATGAAACCCCTTCTGATCTTCATCACGATTTTCGGGACAAAACGAAGGATGCACTGAAACAGCGTCTTCCATGTCCCTCCTCCTGCCACAAACCGAGGTTACCCCATACCTCGGACACTCCTCCTCCACGACCACACTTGTCGAGTCCAACGTAGGAACCTTCGAACTATTCGGAAGCGAGACAGCCTCGACTCCCTTCGATTCAGTACTCTGAATCGCGTTTTCACACTCCCGCGCCGGAGAAGCGCACTGATCTAGCTTCTGGCGCTTCCGAGGGTTCTCGGCCGCCGGGATTGCCACACCGGCGATGTACTTTAAAGGCAGTTGGTCCAAACTCCGGCGAGAGAAAGGGCGCGAGGTAGGCTTGGTCGGAGAAGGAGTCTCTCCGGCCTCTCCAACAACGCCGCAACAAATTCCAGCCATCCAAAACGAATTGAAACCTTGTAATTGCTTTCAGCAGCGAATTCTTCTTCGATTCTTGAGAAGAAAGAGGGAAAATTAGAAGCAAGTGTAGAACGCTATTATTGCTGTGCCAAGATATGATAGAAGAAACGCACGTTCAATTGAGATTGGTTTGGGGGAGAAGGTTTTGTAGAGGGGGAAGAGCAACCGGGCAGGCACGTGGGGGCCACAGAGCTGCCCGTCACCGTCACGGGCATCACCCGACACGTACAGTTGGAATGACGTCGAACCATTTAATACCCACATGCAATCCCAACCCTTCATCGGATCGTCCCCTTCCTCTGATTCCTACACGTGGTCCTGACCTTTGTGCTTCTACACGTGGACCAATCACAACACTACACGCTAGGACCAAACTTGTTCCTTTTCTGACACGCATATGGTCCTTTACCCTCTCTTTCTCACACCCCCTCAATTTTTCTCCTTCGAGTTTTTTTCTCTCTTTTAGGTGTCACCCCTGATGCTGCTACCACGTGGCCACATCCTACAATATGAGATTCTTGTCTGATTCTGATCTCCCATCGTTGACGCCTAACACCAAAGCCTCCATTCTTGATTCATGGTTTTTCTTTTCAAATTTTTTCTATTTTCATTGAATTTGCTTTCATCATGATATAAATACAAAATATCTGTCTACTTTATTGATTAATATTACTAAAGTATAGATTTTTTAGAAAAAAAAAACTTGTTTTAAAATTACGAGTCTCTGATCTCACAAATACTAATGTCCCTCTAAAATTATTGATATTCTTTTTACATAGGATCGGTAAATAAGTTATCAATTGAAATAAATTTTTAAAATATGTATTCCTCTTTCAACACATCAAAATATCTTAATTTTAATAATTTTTTATTTGTAACTATCAGAGACAGCACCTTATCGCATGTTTCATTAAGCTTAAACTTTTAATTCTTAATTTGATATATTTGTAATAACTTTTTTATTATGTATCGACATATATCAATTTTAAAAAAGGAGATATAAAAGAAAAAAAAAAAATATATATATATATACATATATATAATAATAATAATAATAATAATAATAATAATAATAGTTAAAAATAAATATAATAAATTTAAAATTTGTAACCATTACATGATTTTCTAGAAAAAATACATTACAGTTACATATATTAATACATATAAAAAAAACTAAAATTAGAGGATGTTACGACTACTTTAGTTTTAACGAAACTTGTGTAGTTATAAAATAAATAAGAGTAAAAACATCTTAAAAAATTTACACAGAAAATCTACGGAATTATTTATTATTATAGATTATATTAAGTTTTTGAAATTCAGTTTTGGCATGTAAAGAATGTTCTTATCAATAAGACATTCATGTTCCTTCTATTATTTTTTGGGTTATCGTTTGTTGAAGAGAAAAACATATTGGAAGAAAATAAAATAAAAGTACGTGGAAAAAATAAAGTTATAACACTCAAACACACTTTCTCTCGCTTTTTTTTTTTTTCTCTTTTTCTCGCTTTTAAATTATTTTTACCTTTCTTCTCATATAATTTTCTCTCAAGTAAATAAAAATCTATCGATTAATGGATTTTTCGATTGAAAACAACTAAGCATGATATTAAAATTGTGAAATTGATATAACTTAGTTGAAATTAATGTAAAAAGTTTAGGAGTGAAAGGTGCTAGTAAATGTGTGATACGTGGATTGGTGTTGCTTCCAGTTGTCGAATGAAAGGTTGGAAGTAAGAATGAGAAGGATAACACGTGTAGGTTTGCATGTGAAACATGATTGACGCTTGCACCTATACCTTAACTTCCTCAAATTATTAAGAGGACGCGTGTCCAATACTTAGGTTCATTCCTTCCTACTCTACTTCTCATTTCACACGTACACCTTTACAGCTAATTAAAAAGTATGAAAATAGGAAATAATATATTTACAAATTAACATAAATATCACCATTTGTTTTTTTCATTAAATACTAGAGGTAATAGTACTTGTTATTAAAGAATTAAAGATATTTTAATTAAAAATAATTTATAATGTGGACAAACAAACCGACAAACAAATTAATAAAAAAAAACATTACATGTAAGTACGGTAGTATTGTACAATACATTTACAAATACACATTGCTATATGTATTTCTGAAGAATATTATCAAAAAATAATTAATGCTTTTTAAGATTATGTTCAACCTTCTAATTCAACTTATTAATTGATTTTATTAGTAGTGTTCGGTATATAGTTTTTTCTTTTTCACTTGTGATATTTCTTGTAAACTACTTCCTATAACTTTTCTTTTTCTTAAATTTATAGTTCTTTCTCTTTATTTTTTAAAATATTTATTAATTTTCACTCTTTTATAAGGTAAATGTCTATTATATTTCTTCTCTCACTAGACAGGGTTTCTTATTTATATCATTTTCGCTAAAAAAACATTTTTCTTATTTTTACCCCTTTATCACATGAAATCTTGAAAATGGAAAATAATAAGTGCATTCTATTTCAATCACTTTATATATATATATATATATATATATATATTTAGTATTAACATCACCTTCGGTGCCTTTAGAATCTGCAAATTAATGTCAGTTTGTGCCGTCTATTTGCAAATTATGCAAAATAAAAATAACACTAATTATATTTTGAACATGATCGTTAGATGTCTGACACCTGTCACACATGTCAAATTCTCCTCCAATCAAGGTGGAGGAATATCTATACAGTTGTGTTGTGATTCATACATTCATTTCATAAACTCTGCACTCTCTCCAATAAAAATAACTATATCATATTATAAAGAATATGAATATATAATGTCTTTGAACTCATTCATTTTTATAATTGAAACCATCACAGTCCACATATTTTATTATTCCCGGTTGTTAGCGAACATAGTTTTATCGCATGATGAGTCATAAGTGTGGCAAAGCGGTATACCACCAACGTGAATATATATATATATATATAGAGAGAGAGAGAGTACTATACAACCACCCTAAACCTACATATATGCTATGCAATACCATTCTTTGGCATATTCGGGACTTTGAAAAGTTCTTTTACGTAAGATAATGTTTTTTTCTACCAAGTATTAAAGTACCATATTAGTTTTTTTTTTTTTCTTTTTTTCAGTTGCTGTGTTTTTAGTTTACATGAACGTGGTTAAAATAGTTGTTGTCGCTAAAAAATAAATATCAGTTCAGTTTTCATAATTTTCAAAAGTTTAGGAAATGATTATTGTGGTGATACGTGTTATGAGTTATTGATAAGCTTGTTACAGCAGTAAATGATAATAATGACTCTTTTGGAAGTTTTAAAATCTATGAAACTAAAATCAAGATAAAAATTGAAACGCAAAATCAAATTAAAGAATTTAAGGTACTAAATAAATTAAAATCCTCATTTTATTCTTCAACATGACTATAATATTTAAAAGAATAACGAGAAACTAGTAGAAAAAGAAGTTCTTTACGTTATAATTCTTATATAAATCCTTCTTTGTCATTTGTCATGATATAGAAAAGTGAGAATTTGAAAATAAAATCAAAGAGTAAGTGTGACACAAATTTTGAATTTTATGTTAGATTTTGTTCCATTCTAGCAGTGGCCACAACAAGGTTGTGGGTACTTTCATATTGATTGGTTAACTTGCTTTCTTGACTTTCTTTAACTAGTTAAGTGTATTGGTTGTTTCTATCTTATTAAATTAAGTTTTTATTTTTTTATTGATGTTAGTGGTCTAAATATTTTTTGTGTTGTTGAAATTGTTACTGTGATTATTTATGAGAACTTCAATCCGTCAATATATGAATATCTCTCTTTAATTGTAGTTGGTTATTTGATATTGAAATGGAAATAATGTTATGTTATTTAAATGTATAATTTAAAATTTTAAATATTAAAATTAATTGTTAAAATTAGTTTATTAGTATACATGATGTTAATTAAATTTTTTAAATTAAAAATGAAACTTAGAAATAGAAAAAAATGATAGGGAGTAATTAATTATTTTAGTCTCTATGATTGACTTAATCATTAAGTCTATAGTTTCTTTATAATTGTAGAGATTAAATTATAGATAGTTTACATAATATATTTTATATGAAAAATTAGACTGAGTATAAAAATAAGTTGCACTATAATATGTTTAGATGATCTTGTATGTTTCTTATTGTATTACTTTTATTTATATTAAGTATTATTGTTGATACATATATTAAGTGAACTTTAGTTTTCGTTTGAGATTTAGTACAAAATGATTAAATATGAATAATTTATATTAAATTTTGAATATCCGATTAGACAATTTAGAAAATTATTTTTTATAATTTGTTAATACATACACATTATAAGTTTATGCGTAAATTTGATAAAATTTTGATTCTAACTATTTTGTGTTGTTCTTTGAGTGCATACTTGACTGTGGTAATTTGTAATCACTTTCCTTTCGTGTACTTCAAAGATCAATGCAAAAATGAAACCAAAATTTTATCAAATTTGTGATAATAGATTTTGTTATACATGTTACAAAATTACGAAAAACGTTTTCCTAAATGAGAAGGGTGTCACCTTCAATTATAAAACTGAGAATTTTGTATTGCATGATTGGTGATGATGAAGTTTGTAACATATATACTCATAGAGGACAGTTTGATGAATGTATGTTGTGTTTGTGAAAAATATGAAAAAAGAGTTGATAAATTTTTGTAATTTGCTTTCCAAAATGGAAAACCCAATCAACGGGACATATTATTTTCCTTCTTTCGTTGTCTAAATTAAATATATCAGAATTTTTGGAATTTTGAAGAAATAAGTTGTCTAAATTAAATATGTCAGAATTTTTGAAATTTTGAAGAAATAAGTGATCATATGTCTCTTCTGGGTTATCACAATTTAAAAAGAAAGTTACATATACATTAATGTTTTCAAATAAAGTTAAAAAGAAAGTTGATAGAAGTAGCAGTGAAGAAGAACTAAAGGGTTCCACTGCTATAATGTTGTGGCACTTGCCAATAATACTTAGGTTTAAATGATTACTTAAGAGAACGTAGAGAATCTGATATGACATGTACAAAAAAAAAATTGACAATATTCTTTGACATGTAGTTGATCCTCTAAATAGAAAAATATTTGATGAAATATTTTCAAAATTTGGTGCACAGTCAAGAAACTTTAAAACTTGGACTTGCTACAAATATTATATATAATAATTATATTATGTCCAAAATGTATAAATTTAACTTTGTCACTTCTTTCTTGTTTTAGTGTAACCAACAAACAAACTCGTTCAAATAACTACAGCATCATGTATTGGATGAGAGTCATTATTTAGAGTGTATCATTAATTCCTAAATGAAGGTAACATATTCAAACATAATATGATTTCTATTTTACCTAGATGATCATGGTATAATCATATGCATTGAAATGTTTTATATCTTTAATGATCAATCTTTGTTGCATAAAGATGACATCTAAATATTAATGAATACTGAGTTACTTCTTTCTCTAACATAAATAATCTAGTTTTATTTTATTGTTGATAAAATCTTTAAGTTATAAAAAACACGATTTGATAGATTTTTTAAATAAAATGTTTAAGTATTATTATAGAAAATTTTATGTACTTTAATTTGTTTAAATTTAAAATCAATATTATTTAAAAGAAGAAGTCTAAATTTATATAAGACATATTAAATCTTTTTAAATTTATTTTTATTACAAATTTGTGGCTAACATAAAATTGTCATATATTTAGTGTAATATAAATTTGTGTCACTTACTTAAATATCTAAGTATAAGTCTAAGTCTCACATTAAATAAATATAAAAAAATTAACAACATATAAAAAAAACCTACAAACAATTTTCCTTTCCAGATTTTCCCAACCCTTATATCAATGTTATTAAAAGACAAAAAAAAAACTTAAAATAACAGAAAAAAAAAACAAAAAAAAAACTCTCTTTTATAATAGTATAAAAATTTAAATCTCTATATATAAATATCCATATATAAATAAAAATATAAAAAAAATATTGAAAAAGCATTAAAGTCATAACTATTCATAAAATAGATAATATTCATACCAATAATATGTATAAAAATACTAAGAATAAAATTGTTATATAAGTGTGACTTGAGAAACAATAATCAACAAGGTATATGATAAAACGGATTGTAATATCAATTTAAATAAAAGTTTTGCAGATTACAAAGTAAAGTTTACAAAGGCTTGAAAGGTAAATATCAAAGGAAATATAAATAGTAAATTGCGCCGAAAATTTTTGAATTTTTCTGAAGTTAAGAGATCTTAATTTTAAAAACATGTAAAAATCTCCAATTTATTTTTTAAAAAAATAGATTTTTTTATATTACAATATATTTTTTAAGTTTTAAAAACATTTCACTTAAGAGAGTTCATTATAGTGGTAAAAAAAATCAGAACTATAAATATAATTTGATAAGATTTCACCAAATATTATCCTAAATTATTAAAATTTACTTTCTCCGCTCCTTTTTACTTGTCTTCCAAAGTTGTTTTTTTTTTTAAATTAATAAACATAATAATTATTATAAGAAAATAGTTTACAATCGTCTCTCAACCCTCACAATAAATATATATTTAATTATTTAAATACTAGAAAACACGTAAGATTATAATTAATAAATTGATTAATATTGTATTAAATTTTGTACATGATAAATAAATATAAATATTTTCTTGAAGAAAATTTGTTGCTTCAAAAAGAAACAAAACGAGTAAAAGAAGTGCACGTCAATAATTGATAAGTTAAATTCATCCATAGTCATCTACTCAAAATTGTATTCTTTAAAACTCTCGACATAAAAAGATTTCGTTGGATTCTTAAATTACTTCATGGTTTGTTTATTTACGAATTGTTGCTATGTATATCAATAGCCAGTCTTCTAAATTCTGGTACTTTGAGATTTTATATACTTATTTAGAATTTTTGTTTTTGTTTTATCTACATCATCTTCATGAATCATAGCAAAAATAGTCAAACATATGATAAAAAAAGTCTTAAATAATATTATGAGTTGTAAAAATAAAAAAATAATTTTCAATTTACAAAGACTATACTTGTATTAAAATATTAATAAAAATATATATTTTTAAAATAATATGAGAAACAAAAACCAAACATGGTTTTATTGCATAGACAGTGGTTTTTGTATTCCAGGAGGCTATAAAGATTAGTTCGGTGTGATTTATGGGTAAGCTAAAAACATTGCGTGTCACTTGACTCTGCAATTTCCGAGGAAGCTCAATATGTGCCACGAGAAGGCTAAAAGACACGCGTAATATAACTCTTCTAGCGTTATTTATTTTCTTTTATTAAAGTTCTTATTGTTTCATTTTAATAGTATGAAATATTAATGGCCCAACATTATTAGGAGGACAAATTCTTCCTGCACTCTAATATTTTTTTTCTTTTCTGCATCTTAATATAAAATTTTAATTCCACAATTGATCCTATCTGGTTCATACGAGCAAAAAAATAAGAATTGGATAACACTCCCATCCAGTTCACATTTCAAAAAAAATTGATAACTGGATGATTATGTCATCCGGTTGTCATTTAAAAAAAATCTCATTTTATTTGGAAATGACAACCGGATGGCATACTCATCCAGTTATCATTTTGATTTTGAAATGACAACCGGATGGGGGTGCCATCCGGTTCTCATATATCAAATCGAAAAAATTTTCTATTCGTCGTCCACAACGCCTAAACCCCAAATTAACTATTCTAATCAACAATATCACTTACTAATTGCTAATAAACACCAAAAATTACTTACTTATTGCTTGTTTGAAGGATTAATCAAAGATTTGGAAACAGAAGTTGAAATGAAATCCGGATGGGATGTCATCCGGTTCTTATTTTATTTTGAAATGACAACCGGATGACATACTCATCCGGTTGTTAAATTTTTTTTAAAAGTGATATCCGGATGGAATGCCATCCGATTTTCTTTTTTTTGACATTATGAATCGGATGGGTGTGTTTTCTATATTAGGGTATTTATGGAATTAAAAATCTGTATTAGGGTGCAGGAAGCGTGTATTAGGGTGCATGAAGAAGTTGTTTATTAGGAGGAACACCATGTAAGCCCATGAATGCAATGTTCAATCACGTGGCCCAGAAAAAACAAGTTCAACTTTAATCTCAGTTCAAAACATTCAAAGGCAAATGCAACTACTACATTTTCCTACTACATTCATTCAACATAAAAAAAAAAAAAAAAAAATAAAAAAATAACTTAAATTAATAGGGTATTTTTTTAATTTTTTTAAATTAAAATTATTTAAAAAAAATTAATATTTTTATT
>Ga0099824_1005154_pt1 | contig 18523 bp, 9 predicted proteins | sample SiratrowhiteBW_FD_76837 | JGI IMG/M metagenome (GOLD analysis project Ga0099824, IMG submission 76837) | Root nodule microbial communities of legume samples collected from California, USA - Siratro white BW | ecosystem: Host-associated > Plants > Roots > Nodule | place: USA: California... | reverse complement strand
ATTCAATTAATGCAAAAATTTTATTATTTGCTTTAAAAACCAAAAGAAAAAAAAATACGGATTTTACCATGGTTCAATTTTGAAAAAAAAAAAAAAAAAAACACGAGCTTTAAAGTAATTGTAAAAACAATCCTGAGAAAAATCTATATTTGAAATTGAGTTGCATAACTTACGAAATATGCAAGAGAAATTTTAAAAAATTATGGTGATAAATTCCATGAAATATAAAAAGAATAAATTGTAGTTCGACGTGTTGGAGTTTTTTGTAATGTATTTCAACTCAGGAAAAAAATGTACAAAGGTTCTTCTTTCGGTTGAAAAAATTGTAGTTCGACGTGTTTGAGTTCTTGATTTTTAGTTTCTAAATACAAGTTTCAAAACAAAGATGGTTAGTAAAAATTAAGCTAAAAAATGATAACATTGCAATGAATTTCACTTATCACATTTTAACATTTTTTTCCTAGTTGCATTTTAAGTTATTATTAATTTGTTTTAAAAAAATAGAAGAACGCAAACTTGATGCATACATAGACATCATACCAATTCGTGGACTTTGAATAAGAAATGGAATACCAACTTTTAATAAAGAAGATTCTAAAGCCCTTTTTATCACACATAAAATAATATATAAAATATAAAATAAATACAAAGACATAAATTTATAAAGAGGAAGGAAATGTTATGATATGATTAAGATTTATCAAACTGCTAATATGAATAAACTGATAAATTAGTATAGCATAAGAAGTGATAAAAAAAAAGACGAAAAAAACATGAGAAAATAAGGAAGAATTAAATATACAGACAATTGAAGAACTTATGGAATTTAAAGAAAAATATATTTCATCAAAAAACAAGAAAACGGGTGAAAAGAGAGAAGATGTAGAATTGATAAAGAAAAAGTAGTATTCTTTTACAATTTTAATTTTTTTGTGAATTTTTTTAATGATTTTGTGTTTAACTCTTTAAGCATCCTGTGTGTCGTGATCCACAGATCGATGTATTGGTGATATCGAAAAATAAATAATACATGAACGATGAAATTATAAATTTTAAACAAATTACTTTAAGTTTATAAAGAAAATGAATCATACATGCTTGAGATTGTCGTATTTTTCTATAGTTTAAAATATTACGTCTTATATTTTACACTTGACTGTACCAATAATTTAAATTATTATTATTATTATTATAATATTTTCATTACATCTATAAGGATGAATTAAAAATTTTACATTCTCAAGTTAACAGAGTGAGTTAACTTACTAAAAAAAATCAAAACTCAAAATACCTCTATATTACAGGACGCAAGAGTTAATTAAGAAAAAGAAATTAGTTATGTGGTGGTAATTTGAAAATGGGCAGTGATTCGGGTGAACCGTGAATAGTGATGTGTTTGTGAAAGAAAGAAATGTGCTACGTATGGTTGGAAATGGGTCGGGTCGGGTCGGGTGAAAGTTTGAGACCGAAACATAGTGTAGTGTGTGTATAAGCTTCTCTTACTGGAGAAGTGAATTAGGGTTTTAGCAGTGGTCGAAGGTTTGTTGAGAACTGAAGAGGGTTTTAGAATCAGATTTGTGTCCCTCTTTTGTTCGCTCCTTCTCTCTCTTTCTGATTCCAATGGCGACCCCTATTCCTCCTCCTCCTCCTCCTCCTGCCGCCGCCGACACCGTTGTCGATTACTTCAACCTTCCATGTCCAATTCCATTCGAAGAGCTCCATCGCGAAGCCATGAGTAAGTTCCTTTCTCAATATTTTCCGGCACAGTTTTATTTTTACCAGTTTGTAACGCTTTCATTTCTTTGTTGTTTTTCGACAGTGTCGTTGAAGCCAGATCTTTTTGAGGGCATGCGTTTTGATTTCACCAAGATGCTCAATCAGAAGTTCACTCTCAATCACAGGTTCGTTCGTTTGTTTTTTTTTTTTCTTTCTATTTTTATTTTTGTGAAATTGAGTTTTGTAAAGCCTATTTGGTGTTGTGTGATCAGCGTGTTGATGGGACCTACTGAGATTCCCTCTCAGTCGACGGAGACCATTAAGATTCCAACTGCTCACTATGAGTTTGGCTCAACCTTCATTGATCACCCTAGGGTAATTCGGGTTTCGTTCAAATGGCCTTTTTTTTTGTATGGTGTTTTTTAATTGATGATGGTGTTCTGCAGTTGTTGCTCTGGGGGAGGATTTTGACTGATGGGAGGCTCAATGCTAGAGTCAAGTGTGATTTGTCTGAAAATCTCACTTTTAAAGCCAATGCTCAGGTACGCATGCGATCGTTTCAATTATGAGTAACGCTGCCTGTAATTTTCCTGTGTTTTGCGCCCTTTTTGTTTCGCTACTTCTTTGATTAGTTATAATATATTTTTTTCGACTCTATTGTTTGTGAAAACAAGAGCTTGTACTATTTTCTGATTTCTACTTTCGAACCGTGCCGCTTGTGACTTATTGGTGCCAGGAAAAGTAAGTAGAAGTGCTGTGGAATTTTCGTTCTATTTATTTGTGAAGTATTTGGTTTACCCCATCGTCATGTTTTTTGCTGTTTGCTTTCCTTTGTCGCATTTTCTCACCATAATCTTCTCTCTTGTTTGCATGTACAGCTGACGAATGAACCACATATGTCTCATGGGATGTTCAACTTTGATTACAAGGTCAACCAGTTTACCGTTTCTTGACTAAGTCATTCAATGCTTCCCTACTCTCCTTGTCATGTTTTTCCATGTTCTTTTCGTTAAATTTTGTCTTTTGTTAGACGTTCTTTGTGACTGAGTTTCTCAATAGATGTTCCATATACTATCCTTTCCCTGTTTTATAGTTTCGTTATATTATATTTTTTTTCAGGGTAAAGACTATAGGACACAGTTTCAACTCGGGAATGGGGCCTTACTAGGAGCAAGTTATATTCAGGTATGGGATCTCTATACATTTTGCAGTATTTTTTTTTCAAACAAAATAGTTGTGAAGGATTTATTTATACTGGGTAAATACACAGATATGGTTCTTGTTCTATTCTCTTGTTTAAATGAGTATGTAGGTGATATGCCTGTGATAATAAAATTTCAAGTTGCATATTGGGTTTATTTTTGGGCTTGAGTATGTAGGTAATATACCTTCTGGGATAATAAACTTTCAGGTTGCTTATTGGGTTTATTTTTGGGCTTCTCAATGATGTCTTTTTTATCTGTTTCTGAAAGTTATCAGTTTTTTGCAAGCAAAATGGCTATTCCTTTTTTTCTTGTTGGAGAGGGGTTGATGAATGAATAAAGAAAGATGCTAGGGATTTTTTAGTTTATTGAGTGACCCTGAACTGGGTCACTCTCTAGCCTAAACAATCCTACAATTAGGAGGTTTATTTTATTAGAAATATTATCATATATTATGGTGGTACTATAATAGTACTAAAGTACTCTACAATACTTAAGAAACATTGGAAATATATTAATATGTAATTACTATATTATATAACAACCCAAATATTACATAATACGTAAAAATTTATAAACACTATTACAGATAAAAAATATAATTATTAAGTTAATTAATGTGTTTGTGTATTAAAATTTGGAATAGTGGCTATATTGCTATTCTGCTAACCACTAATTTATTTTTTTGGGGGCGGAGACATGATTTGTGATTGGTGACATCTTAATGCTTCCTTAATTTTAAATTGCTATTAATATCATCTGGATTTTAAATGGCATCATAATAGCAGCGGAGCAATCCCTGGCTCCTACTGGTGCTGCTGTAGTGGACCTGTTCATTTTTGCAGATGCTCTGGCAGCTGCGATAGTGGGAATTGTTCGTTATAGCTCCATTATTTGTCACAATTTTACTTTGTCTTTTTGTTTGTTTTTTTCTTAAAACTTAGTATAATAAAAAATTTCAGAGTAACTACTGTCTTGCTGTCAAGTTTTTTGGGCTGACCACTCCGCACTACTATTCCAGATTTAAACACTGATCGATATTTAATATTTGAAAGTTGTGGAAGGTTGCTCATCTATTTATTTCTTTATTTTAATTGCCACGATTGTTGTGTGAGATGTATTTGTTATTGTGATCAGTTTTCTTCCTTCGGGTTTGCATTTATGCAATATTATTATGTTGTTAGTGTTAGTTTCTACATTAGGTGTGCTTTAGAGCATTATTCTTCTAACAAATTGCTGAGCATTACACTTTTAATTTCCTTAACTGCTTTCTACTTGATGACTGCTACAATTGATGGATGTTTGCGAACTCGTTTAAATCTTTACTGAAAACATCATTTTTGTGCAGAGTGTGACACAACACTTATCATTGGGTGGGGAGGTATTTTGGGCTGGTCAGCATAGGAAGTCTGGTGTGGGTTATGCTGCTCGCTACAACACTGATAAAATGGTATGCTGGTGCAAGACTTAGCCCCGTGTACATTGTTGGCCTGAGTGCCCCTTGATTTTCATATTTGTTTATTGATCCTTAAATTTCTATATTGATTTTGACAAACATTTCTGCCTGGAACTATTTTGCTGATTACCCGCCCACCACTTTAATTTTAGTAGTTTGTTGTTCTAAGCTGCCTGGATAAAAACGCTTGTACACATGCACAAAATATTAAGAGTTTATGATATGTTTTTATTTGCCTACTAGACATCCATTGGTTATATTGTGTTGTATCTTATTCTATTTTTCGGTGATTCCTTTGCCCTCTTCGATTACTACTAATTCCTTCATTTGCTCACCTACATTTAGGTTGCTACTGGGCAAGTTGCTAGCACTGGAATGGTTCTTCTGAGCTATGTTCAGAAGGTATCTGAGAAGGTGAGTTGATAATCACATTGTATATTTGTGTGTTTTCAATTCAAATTTTTTATTTTTTATACAAAAATGTTCCTTCCAGGTTTCTCTAGCATCTGAGTTTATGTGTAACTACTTGTCGAGAGATGTCACGGCTAGCTTTGGTTATGACTACATCCTTAGACAGGTAGTTTTCTCTTTCATGAATTCAATCATATATTGGAATTTCAACGTCAAACAGCATGAATGTGATTACGTGAACATGTGAACCAGTTGGACATTATATTTTGAATTGCTTATAATAGAGATTCTTGTCATCTATATCCGTGCATTGGGAGTAAAACTTGCAGGAATGGAAGGGATGGAGGAAAATTTCACAATTAGCAACCCCTACATCACATCTAGCTACCTTTTCAAGTTTCACTCTGCCTTGCTGTTCACTAAAATTTAACTGCAGACATAATAACACCATCAAAACTTGCAATCTTAATATATGCCTCACATCAATCACTCCAATTGTCAGGAGACAAAATTACCACTGGAACAAGTGGCCAGTAGCTGTAGGTAGTGCACCAAATGTGAAACTTGGCATATTATAAGTTTACTTGTGATACTATCATTAGTCCATACTTTTTTGCATCTTTAAATATTTACTATGGTGTCAAGGCCTAACATTTTTTATCTTTTTGATACTATTCATTTTTTATCTTCTGATACTATTCATTTTTGCATCTTTTGATACTAATAATTTTTATCAATGAATTTTTATCTGGCAAGTGGACCTGCGTACTTGGGCATCTGATAATTTGACACCTAGCTTGTCTTGAATTATTATTATCTTGTACTAGTTCACCTATGGTATTTAGAAAATTGCTAATATTTCATGTTTTAGTCGCTACAACTATTTGGACTATGTAAAACGCCATTTTCTTTGCCACAAGCAAGGAACGGCATGTTTGTTTTCCTTGGCCAATTTTATTGTGGCCAAAGTATGTGTATTTTATGAATTTTGATGGGAGTTTTTACCATTCTATTTCAAGTTTCAAGAAAAGGTAATCGGATTTCTTATCTACTTTGCACATCTTGCCTTGGTTGTAGTGCCGCCTTAGGGGAAAGATAGATTCCAATGGCTGTGTTGCTGCTTTTTTGGAGGAGCGATTAAATATGGGTCTGAATTTTATTCTTTCTGCAGAGGTCAGGCCTTTTTCTGTACTCTTTTTCCACTGCTTTGTTCATGTTTGTGCTTAGGGATGTATGTAGTATGCGTGGTGATCTAGTTTGGAGGGGATGTTTTATTTGAGTTAGTTTCAGATTTTGCATTTTGTCTTGACATGGTTTTCATTTCCATTTTTTTCAGCTTGACCACAGGAAAAAAGACTACAAATTTGGATTTGGTTTGACCGTTGGAGAATGAATAACCAGGACTATAGCTGTGTTTTCATTGCTTTTGCCAGCTTAGCAAGGTTCCTTGCATCTTTTTCCTTGTTGGAGATTTTTCTTTCCAAAAAAGAAAAGAGGGAATATCGTTTGTGTCGGGAAACACTATATTTACAATCCACAAGTAGCTGCAGAATTTTCAGTAGTCATCAATTGATTTGGAACTTGGGCTGAAACAACTTCATTTATGTGGAACTATTGCCCTGTTTTCCCATGAGAGGGATGTAGAGTGAATCAGATTAATGCATATTATGAGATTCAATTTCAATAATGATTCTGGTGCTCGTTTATTTGTTCATTTCTTATACTTTAGAAGTTTAAATGACCAATGCATTGGGGCGCCGCTTTCAGGCTAAAGTCATTGCATAATTAAGTGATACATTAAGGATTTAGATCTCTTCTACTCCCAAAAATTAGAGTCTTATTGCTAGAGGCAAATCGTTTTGAGAACTAACCATTTTTCTAAGCAAGGTTGATCGGCAAAAGTGCTTTGTAAACTCGTATCATGAAGACTACATTATTTTGCCTTTTCTTTAATTTATTGTCCTACCCTTACTCGGGCTAAGAATGGATTTTCCAATTTTATTGGCCTACAAAAAACATAAAGTTTATGATTATCCTTTTTTTTTAAATTTTGTTTTAGAAGATTAGAACCCTCTTGTTATTTATATGGTAACGTGATTGCATGCGTCATGCCTTGTAAGAGTTACTTATAAGATGCTTAATTGTGAAACTATTATTTTAAGAAAAATAATATTTTAACACTAGCCTATTCTTTAAACAATTTAATAATAGAATATTATATTTAATTTATGGTAGTAAATATAAATAAAATTTTAAAATAAAATAATGGACATGATTATTGGATAATTGTATAAAATATGAAAGTTGTTTAGACTTATTTTACTGTGTGTCTCCCTATTAATAATGTCATTCATCCTTTGTAAAGTTATTATACTTTTAAACACTTTTCCCAGCTGTTACTAATGCCTTAATTTTCCTACAGCTGCCTATGTTCTCCCGTTTGTTAACTATTACCACTACAAGTGAATTTGTTCATTGAAAAGCATAATTTGCCAAGTTACATCGTATCGAATAATACTGTGTATTTATTTGGCGTTGAAGATATTGATTTTAGATTTGAGTGATTGTTTAGATTAAAGTTGCTATGTATATGGTTGAAATTAATTATATTTTGAATTATTTAAATTGGCATGTTTGTTTTCCTTGGCCAATTTTAATGAGTCCCAAGTCTGTATTTTATGAATTTTAATGGGAGTTTATTACTATTCTATTTCAAGTTTCAAGAAGGTAAAAAGTGTTGAGCTGAATTTGAGAATATGCAGAAAAAGTGTGTGACCTGCCCGGGATTAATTTCAATCAAGAAAATGAATCTGAATACAACACATAAATCTGTCCTTTAATCAACCCTTAATCTCATTAACAAGTAACAACCTTAACCATGAGGCAAAGAGGTTGGAAAGGAAGGTGAAACCATTAGAAATAAATAACTATAAAATAGCAGTGAATTTGAGGTGGGACTTTATGTGTAGTGTTGAAATGAGCATCAGTTTGAGAATTGATATGAAATAATAGTGTTTTAGTCACACTTTCTTTCTCTCTTCTTCCGACAACTCTCTCAATCCTCACGCACTCCACCTCTTCGCGCAGGTACACGAAATTTTACTGTAAGCTATTTTCTCTGATTTAAAACAAAAGGTTATAACCTCAACAACACAAATTCCGTTTTAACCCAACACCATAAGAAAAAACCCTAACTCTGATACAAAGTTATTACAACTTTCCTTCCATCAAATCAGGTCATCTTGTTTCGTTTCTTGCCACTGAACTGACATCACGGTAACCGATCGGTTGTTTTTTTCTTCATCATGGTTGTGTATTGAGTAGATACATGAAAGTCATAATGTATTTTGCAATCCTTTGGTAGCAAAAGGTAGACGATAAGCTACAATTTCTATTTTCTATAAACTTTGAAATGGACCACCAGCTTCCAATTTGTGATAAAAATAATTAGCCAAGGTATGCCGTTTATATGGCTGTAGCTTCAAATACACATAATCACCAACCGTGATCTGCATTATGTTCCATTCTATTCTGTGCTTGAATTGCAGCAATTTTGAAATCTTGTCCTTGTCTTTGTAGTTTAGTTAACACCTGAGTTTAAACTGCCACAGGAATAAAGGCTGGATAGTTGTTGTATGGGTAAAAATTCAATCCATCTCTGAGGCATATTTTCACTTGTACATCTCAAATACGTTTACATTTGTTGATGTTGACCACCTGTTTCTGTTGAAAGCCGTTACCCCGTATATCTTCATCAACTCAGTCCAACATTTACTCATAAAAATTGTATCTCTGTGAGACATTATCCATGAACGCTTTGGCCACCATTGCCACTCCAAAAGGATGACATAAAGGCAAAAAAATGAGCTTACTCTGTGACAGTCATATTATTAGATTTAGGTAACCCAGTTGGTTATGAAATCCATTGAAATAGATTTCCAAACTTGATTAGGAACAGGTAATGTTGTAAAACACCAGCAGATTTCTTTTTTACAAACATTGCATTGTTTTACCCAATTCTATGATTGTTGGGATAAACGGATGAATAGTGATTGTTAAATGGCTGTAAAAATTTATTAGTTATTGGTTGTCAAAATATCATGATTCAGTTATTAATGACTATCTATAATGATGATTAATGTTATGGTGACTGTTGTTACTTTTCTTAGTTTTCTTTCCAGGAAGGTTGTACACCATGGTCAATGCCACTAAAGGAGTCTTCATTTCCTGGTATCACCTCTTTGAAAGTTGTATAATTAAGACTGCTGTATGCCAACTATTCAAATGATCATTTTTACATCTAGCTATTGTTCGAATCTCTAAGTACTATAAGGGACTGTTTTTTTCTTCTTCCCAGGATAGAAAACTTCTTGCCATAAGTTCTGGTTTATTAGAAGTTAACTATGTTAACAACAGTCATAATTGTCTATTTCTCTTTTCACATACAAACAGTCACTAATGGGGCACCAGCAGTTTGAGTGGACATGGTTTACTTTTAATTAATTTTTCCTTTCACTTCTGTAATCTGCATCAATGATTAGCTAAATTGTCTTGTGCAGTGACATTCCCATGGCACAATATATCATCAATATGAATGCTTCATTGCCTGCATCTGATAAGTTCATCATACATGTCTTGGATAGCACCCACATGTTTGTCCAACCTCATGTTGAGGTAATGATACGAAGTCAAATCGCCAAGTTTAGAGAAGACAACACATATGTCAAGCCTACTTGATTCCTTATATGTTATTAGTTATTATTTCTAAAAATCATTCTGTGTTGTTCCCTCTCCCACAACTCCATTTTCCAAACTAGATTAGATTTACTAGTTTTATGTGATGTTTGTTTACAAATAGTAACTCCTTTCACTTTCTGAAAATTACCTTCTTTTGGTGGCTTGTTTACACAAAAAGGGATTATACTCACGTCTTCACAAATGCGAAACAGTAAATGACATTACTTTGAGGATTAAATTGGAACTTTGCATATTAGCATGACCGAAAACCATCTTTTTCTTTGATAAATTGAAATTAAGTTACATGTAACTTTTAGAGAAAATAGATAAGAAAGATTCTATCATGCATTGATTTTTTGACTTGTTTATTTTTTTTTAACTTTCTTCTCCTATTAATGTTTGCTGAAAACTTTATACAGAGTGAATCATTTAGAATAAAAGCAGACAAATCAGTTTTGTTTATCCAAATTAGTTATGTGAAAGTTAATACAAATGGCTAAAGAAGCTGCTTAGTGGTCATATCATGATAAAATTTCACAGATATCTAATTCCGTAGTTCATCATCCCAATCCTGTCTTGTCTAAGTAATGGATCTGATTTCACAATACCTTCTTAAAACATGTTTGCTTTATAGAATTATTAAGTATCTAATTCAGTTTTATTAAATTAAAATATTTAAGTAATTTTTTTTTCTTGTATATAAACTTGTTGATATGGTTTTCTAACTCATTAGAAATTTGTGTCTATCATAATAAGCAATTTAGATTTAGATTGGGAATATTATTTTAGTGTATTAAGGGACATGATTACCATTCAAAAATACGGTTAAGAGTGTGACTTATCAAAGTCTATCATTTATATAAATATTTGGTAGGTTTTTTAACTATTCAAATGTAATTTTTATTTGAATTTATTGAGATAGGTGAATTTAAATAAAATAAAACAAATAAATAAACCGTGTTTTGAAAATATGACTTGTATGTTCAATTATTATTTTTTAAGGGAGTTGTCACTCCATTTGTTTTTAAAGGAATCACGTCATTTAAAAAAAAAAAGTTATATTAGACCAATTATTAGTGACCATTAACATATTCTCATATTCTCATGTCAACATTAAATAATATTTAATCTCATGTTTATGTGAACGCATTCGGTCAGACTTTCTTTGACATTAGTGCATCAACCTTCCTACATTATGCAAGCTTTACAATAAATTCTTCATTCATATTTCGTTAATCTTTCATTTACATTCTTAATAATTTCATTCTATATATCATAAATTAAACACCATAAAAATATAATTGATTAAATGCAATAATCATGTAACTAACTTAACCATTTTATTTAAAAAAATCTATATACAGATCCTTAAATATTACAAGTTTACTTTTGATACTATCATTAGTCCATACGGTTTTACATTGTTTTGTCATTCCTTGTATATTGTGTTGAGAATTAGTTTTCTGGGTTTGTACTCGTCAAGAATTTTGCATCATGAGTTTTTATCTCGAAAGATGGACCTGCATACTTGGGCATCTGCTAATTTGACACATAGCTTGTCTTAAATTATTAATGTCTTCTACTAGTTCACCTATGCTATTTAGAACATTACTAACATGGACTTTTAGAGTTGAGTCATTCTTATTAAAGTTGCTATCTATTTGGTTGATATTTTTGTTTGTAGATTTCGTAGAAAATCTTACACGGTATTTTATCTTCAGGTCTTTTTTTTTTTTTTCAGAACAAAAAAATGACATGTCTTTATGAAATTATATTTTGAACCACTCTACACTAAGTCTAAAACAAAGTCAATAACGACTATAATAAATTTAGTTCATCCATTTCTATTATGTTTATTCTATTTTGTATACCTTATAACATAGGATTTTTCTTCGGCATAGCTTAGGGGCATCCAATTCTTAAGCAAAGATGCAGGTTATAAGACTAATTCAACAATAGATATTCTATAGGAGGATTTAGCGGAGTTTCGAGAGCCATAATCCAAAAACCTTGTGAAATACTTATTTGTTTTATTCCAACATGAAAAATGAAAATAGAAAAAACTCATACATTTCTCATCATTATTACTAACTACTATTTAATATATTTTAATTAAGATAACACATGTTTACTTACGTTTCTTTGCATAGCTCATATTTTGAGAAATGTTTTTATTTAAATTAATACTTTTTTACATGGAAATAGTATTAATAATATAATTATGATAATCAAATAATTAGGAGAACGGTCTAATAAAGCCTTATACTAATATACACCTTAGCCTTATACTAATAAAGGCGCATTCTTCTCAATGCTGTTTAATAGTGGCTTACGAAATCATTTTTCTTTTAGAAAAACTTTCAAGTCAAGTAATAGCCTTGTTCATGCTCCGGCATTAGGTACACTTGTTAGAAGAGGAACCAAATAAACTCTATATGGGTTGCGTTAAAGAAAACGAAACATGGGATAAGAAATTTGTACATTTTGTTTTGTCTATGATCTAAATGCTATCTTAGACCTGCTAGATCTAAAATGGAAATTATGGCTTCTACGCTACCCTTGTTACTTCTTTCTCTATAGTTTAGTGCTCAAAGAACGCTGAGAGAGTACGATGAATCAAATCATGTATTCTGATATAAACTCAAAAATTGGAAGTTGCTTGCCAATTTCAGCAATGCGAATTGTAACGATCATTACTGTTTCGAAAATTCACGGAATTGAATAGATTCAGTCAGATTGTGAATTTTATGAGTTCAATTTTATTGTTGCTAAACTAAAATGTTTTTGCATTTTCTATGAACTGGGCTTGCGCTCAACTTATTACACCTCCATTAATTCTGTTGACTTGCTTAAATGAGACAGCACTTTTTGTTTCTTTTACCCTTCTGTTTGGTATTGATGAGAAAACTGGATGAAACCATAGAAACCACAACCATCAACACAAACTCAAACTGATGGAAACATATTGTTTAGCTTAAAATTTAATTTTGATATTAAAAAAATAGTCCTATTTTGATATGATATCACAAATCTCAATATAAACTTTGATTAGTAATTTTCGTTTGAAAATTTTAAGAGTAAATAAAGCTGGACTTGTATCATAAAAGCAAGATTTTTTATGCCTAAATATAGAAAAGTATGGGTAAAGTACTTTTTTCTTTCTTCTAAGAAGATCGTTTTCAATCCTTCTAATTTATAAATGCACCACTTTTAATCCCAAAAATCTTATTCAAAGCCGCATCTAAACTATTTTGAGGAGTACAAAATTGACTCTATTTTGAAATCTAATAGATATAGAACAAATATAAGGCTACTTCATTATTTAAAAATATAAATAAAAACTTACCTCATTGTTTAAAAATATAAATAAAAACATAGTTATAGCAAATACAATATGACGGAATATGTCACTAGTTTGAAATGCAACAACTTTAAGGTATAAGTGTCTTAAAAGCATGGGTACGTGGAGCGTGATGCTGTTCTCCGACAAAGCTTTGAATTCATCATTCACAAGCCATACCATTTTGACCCACATCGTGCAAAAAGTTGCACACCAACTCTTCTTATTCAATTTTAATACAAAAAACCATGCTCTCTCTTCTTCACCATGTTTTCAATTTTTCAATTAATTTAACTTTTCTTCAATACCCAATTTGGTACAGTTTTTTCCTTCTTTGGAGAGATCTCCAGAGATCTATTTGCTTATAAAAGGTTGATTTCGAAAATAGAAACAAGTCTGAGACCCACCTAACAAAACCGAAAGCAGAAACATAATGAATGTGTCACTGCTCCTGAGTATTTCAGATAGCACCCCATTCTCATCAAACATTTTTTCCTTTTCCCATCTACCCAATTTAAAGCTGCATTCAAATTAATCAATGTATGAAAACAACAGCTTTGTGTACTAAATCTAGGTGTCCACACACCATATGCAAACTATATACTATTAAAAAAATATATGCCAAACACTAACAAGACAAAGGGGGGTGATGGGTGGGACACCTTTCGAACTAAGCATTTACCAATTCTATTCAGGTTCAACTTTTAAAATGTGTTAAATTTTCACTAATTGATGATTAGTTATCCTTGTAAAATTTGATTGATTATTTTTGATAAATTTTTTCTCATGCAATTAATCTTTTTCTTCTACAAAATTTGAATTTGAAAAGGAATCTTAATGATATGTAACTAACACTTCCACTTCTCACCTTATGTGAATGTAATTTTTTTTTACAGTTTATCAAACTAGAATCTTAATATGCTGAACTTTATTTCCCCTTTTTTTAAGATTTGAGTTTGCAATTCATTATGTGGTGGGGACACCAAATCTTTGCCACCCTATTCGTTTAACGACCTTCTTGCCTGCCACATTGTACAGGAAATAATATGAACACAAGTTTTTGCTTGTCCATTCTAGGGACATGCCTCATTATTAAAATATAAAGGGTCTAAAGCAAATTTTCATGCTTATAATAAGTTTTACTATATTCTATTTATGGGAGGACACTGCAACAATTTTAAAGCATAACTATTAAAATTATGTTAAATAAATTAATAATACACATATTGACACATCACAACATTCCATTACTTATGTGGGATTATTACTGCAGGAAAAAAAGTGTCCTGTTACCAACCAGCCAAAAAACATCGAAAGAGAAATAAACAAGGTGAAATACTTGTAATCTATTGATGTTTGGATGAATTCCGAAATTATTTATGTTCTCAACAAAAAATACAAAACTGTTTGATATCTTTTCAACTATACCTTTAATAAACGTAAAGAGCATTGGTGTTGTATTACTGAAATTGAATTTTACAGGATTTGTGGAGTGGAATATTTGTGGCTATTCAAAGGAGTCAAATTCTAAAAAATCCACACCACCCCATCATAGCAAGCATGACTTTGAGATCTGTAATGCAAATGAGTTTAATTGGTATGAATTGTAGTATTAAACTTTTTATGTCGTCCGACAGAAATGGTTCTTAAGAATAGTTTTTTTATCTATATATAATAATTGATTATTAACATTTACATTAAACTATTAGACCCTCAAATTAAATTTATTTTTTAACATTTACATTAAACTTAAACATTAGTGACATGGAGCCAAGGGAGTAGAATAAGACGCTGAAAACTATACAGAAAGTAGTATCCCGAAGTGTGTTTGTAGCATATTACCCTTGTGCTGTACAAGCTCAGCTAGTTACTTTGCTAATGGCAACTGAACCTCAAACTCCCATGTTATATACTTAAATCCCAATATGGGGCACAACGGGGTTGAGCTTCCCTCAAATGTTCACGAAATATTATTCTTCAAAAATGGAAAATTAAAAACAAATAGGAGAAGAAATGATGAAAACCATTAGAGTAGTGATGATATCTTCTACGAAGTGAAAACGAAGACAGGCCTCTGAGGGGTACTTTTCCTTGGACGCTTTCTGAAATTCACAGCTTCAACCCACCCATATGGCTCAGCTTCAGAGATAGAAGACTCCGGTTCTGAATTATGGTTATCATTCATTGTGAAGTCAATGCCTTCAGATTTTGGAGTGATCATGCCTCTACCACTCTGGTTTTCAGTCTCCACTGGAAGCACTGCAATCTAATAAATTGCACATAACTGGAGTCAACAAATGATATACAAGTAAATAACAAAAATCTAACATTACATCAGAACATGGTTGTTACCTTGCATGTAATGGAGCAGAAGCGGTTGCGTTCATCTTGCAAGTGTTTTCCACATTCTTCACACTTGCCTCCAGACTTCGGTCTTATGCTTGGTTCTTTGGATTTAGACTCGGGGCTTAGATCAGAAGATTTAGATTTGTTGATTGAAGGCCGAGGTTTGAGGTGCACTATCCTTTCATTATTGGATATATAAGTCTGCCGAATCACATCACCATTGTAAGCAGAAAATTACATTCATTAATCAGTTTTCAGATAAGAAAACTGTGTTCAGAGGGATAGTTAGATTCAACGAGTCAGATATACAAATAAGCAATGAGGATCAGATATACACTTCAACAAAGTTCAATAAAAAAAGTAGAGTGAGGTAACATCAGTATAAAGTCAATGATATCATTGGTTAAAGCTGATAGAGGATTTCAGGACCCGAAATCAATGATAGAATACTTCCTTCATTGGTTAAAAATCAATGATAGACAACTTCATTCACTGATTAACCCATATGGAGAACTAAGTCATTGTAAATCCAACTAGTTCTCACATCATTAATGCTAACATCCACTAAAGAAGAACTACATCATGTCATCATGCATTTGAAAAATTAAAATCTGCATGAAATTTTCATCAGATCATTAAAGGTTGCGTTGTCCTTTGTGAGGCAAACAAGTCAAGCACAATATATAGGAAAAACGAACAAAGTTAATAAGGAGATATTGAATTGATCAAAGTCCGCAGAAAATCAATCATTTAATCAACCCTCAATGAATTCTTTACTATCTTGTGACAAAGAGAGGACCTGAATTTTTGAGCAATCAAAATACTTCTGCAGTTCGGCATGGCGGAAGACATCCTGATAGGAATATTTGTAAATCTGAAACCTTCTATGTAGGGAATGAGCTTCCTTGCAGTGCCTACACATCCTAAGAGAACAGTCTACGCAGAACACATTCTTCTCATTAGATCGAAGGTCATGGTGGTAATCACAATAACCAAAGCTGCTGTTCATAAGAACTCCAACCCAATCCCTACGCCTTTCCTTGGGTGAAAGATTTTCGCCCCCCTGAAAAATCCATTGCAAAAGAAATTCAAGAAGCCTTCAATTCAAAAAGCAAAACACAGTTCAACAATCAAGGATCAAAACGGTAATATTTCCTCAACAAGTTTGCAAGATATTACTCTCCAAGAAATCCAACCCTACCACTGCAAAATGGCACTCAAATGATAATATTCAAGATGCAATAACACACTAACCTAATCTAAAGACACAATTTTCAAATTTGACGCAGACTCACACCAAATTTATGATATCAAGATTAACCTAATGATCAAAGTGAGGTTATACTAAACGGAATCAGCAAGAATCACACTATTCCAAAATGCAAGGAAAAAAATTAGCTGGCTTCAATGATCACAAGACTAATTGCAAACAAATCACAAGGAATCAAAGAGAAAAATCAAAACTTTACGAAAACCCATAACAATCAGAGTCCAAAAATCACAGAATTGATGACTCTCACCATCTCCTCGGCTTCAGATTGGGTACACTGTAGCAGTTGCGGCTTGTGAGCAAGTGAAGAAACAGAGACCTTTCTATCTCTTTTTCTCTCTCACTGTGAATATGAAGGGATTGAAATAATAAAAAGAAAAAGGGATTGTGGCTTTTATAATTTTTAAAAAGTGAGATAATTCGATTAAAATAAATTAAATTAAAAGTGGAAAAATTGAACCCAAGTGGTTTATCTTTTTTTTTTCTTCAAATAAGTGTTTCCGTACAATCGGCGGGAAGCGAGCTCGCTGGTGCCGTTGGATTGGAATGTGATCGTGCGGTCAGAATTCGTCCAGAGTGAATGTGACGTGGGACCCACATAGTAGAAAAGAGTGGAAACCCCAAAAAGGTCGCTAGCTGCCCCCCACCCATTTCCCGCCAATTTAACCGAAATTCTCGGAATCCCTAAATTCCTTATTTGTTTACACAATTATTTATTTTAAATTTTGAAATATAATTATGTGGTGGCCCACTGAATACGATATTTTAATTATTATTTCTCGCTCTCTGATATTATCCGTAAGTGGTTGTTCGAAGTGATAAAAGCCTTCACGGGAAGGGAGTTTTGACATTTAATTGGCAGAATATGAACACTGTTTAGGAAGTGAAATATTATTTATTTATTTATTTTTGTCTTTTGTGTGTAAATTATAAAATTAATCTTTCATAATATAAATAAAGTTTCCCCATAATCATCATTTCAACGGTCAAACTCGTCCTTTGTTACTAACTTAGTCACCAAAATCTCACTCCTTCTACTACTTTAATATATATTTAATGTCAAATTCGTTAGGGAAAACTATCTATATTTTGGTGTGATATTCACATACACTAAAAAATCTATGAATTTTGACTTTACTTTCTGTATATTAATATTTGATCTCTCAATAAATTTACAAATTTCAAAAATGAATATTACTTATTTACCAGAAATTAATTCTAGGAATCAGAATTAGTAATGTTATATTATAGATAAATTTAAATCAAGAAACATATTTTTCCTTAACCAAAATAAATATGTGTAATTTTATAAGAACTAAAGTCGTTAATTGTAAATATATATGTAGAAACCAAAATTAAATGCGTTGCTTTTATAGAAACTACAAATATAGTTAAACTAATTTTATATACATCATACTCGAAGTATTTTTAATTCGACACAATTTTTCTTTAATTATATAGAATTATTACAAACAATAAAATTACTTACCTTTATATCTAATATAATTTAGTAATTAAGCTAAGATAATCCTTTTAAAAATTGATCTGTACTTTTTAAAACTAGTCTGATATGTATTAGTTACATATCTCTCCACAAACATTTACACAGGAGAAAAGTTAAAAAAAAAAAAAAAATCTTCTTAAATTAAATTTAACTTACCATAAGTTAAAAATATGAATTTAGATAAATTAAATAAAATATTTTTTATAAATTAATTTATATTTAACTAATTTTGACTTATAAAAAATAATTCAATTTTTATTTATTTTCTTTCATTGTAGTGTTTATTCAAAGTTAATCTACTGGCTTAATTCTAATTATTTTGCTAAATTACTATTTAATAGGGTGTGTGGATAATTTCATATCTATTTTCCTTAACATTAATTAATATTTAATGTAAAATGTTTTTATTCTATAATTGTTGAGTTAAATATAAGTAAAAATAGTGGTGAATCGTGATGATAAAATGCTCATTAACAATTTGAATAATATATATATATATATATATATATATATATATATATATATATATATATATATATAT
>Ga0099824_1005151_pt1 | contig 18528 bp, 13 predicted proteins | sample SiratrowhiteBW_FD_76837 | JGI IMG/M metagenome (GOLD analysis project Ga0099824, IMG submission 76837) | Root nodule microbial communities of legume samples collected from California, USA - Siratro white BW | ecosystem: Host-associated > Plants > Roots > Nodule | place: USA: California... | reverse complement strand
GGACACCCCTTCGTCCGGTTGTCAAATTGAAAATACATTTTGAGAACCGGATGATCACTAACATTACCTCATCCGGTTCTCAAAATGTATTTTCAATTTGACAACCGGATGAAGGGTTGTCCGATTCACATAGTGTACACCGGATGGCACCCCTTCCACAATGCATCCGGTTGTCATAATACAAACTGGATGACTTAACTTTCCGGTTCTCAAAATTAAAAAAATGAGAACCGGATGGGATTCATCCGGTACCCTACGACAAATTTCAAAAATACACCAAATCGAAAAATCTTACCTTCCCGTCGATCTTTGACACCAATAAACACTTCACAGTGGTTGAAAAAGCTGTTTTACCGTTTCATAATACTTCAAATCTTCGAAAACGATAATGTGAAAGATGAATTTGGGAGAAATCGATTACTGCGGCAGCGAAGAGGAGGAGTTGCAATCTGTTACAGAATGGATATTTAAGTAATTTTGTAAAGGGCAAAGTTGGAATTAAAAAGTTTTATTAGGGTGCAGGAAGCACCTATTAGGGTGCAGGAAGAATTTGTCCAACCCGCAATATAAAACTTTTTTTAAATATATTGCGGGTTCTACAACCCGCAATACAAATTTTTTTTAAATACATTGTGGGTTCTACAACCCGCAATACAAATTTTTTCTTTAAAAATTTGCATTGCAGGTTGTAGAACCCGCAATGTATTTAAAAAAAAATTTATGTTGCAGGTTATAGAACCTGCAATGTATTTAAAAGAAATTTTGTGCTGCAGGTGGTACAACCCGCTGCTGTGGTGTAGTGGTGGTTATTACCTTAGTTTTACACTTAAGGGGCACCAACACTTTATGTGCTTGTTTTGCTACTAAACTAATTTTTTTGAAATATTTGTTTTTATTATAAATTAAATTATTTATAGCTATAAATTATTATTTTTTTTACTTTTTATTATAAGAAATTTTTTTTGGAATATTTGTTTTTATAAATTATTTTTTTTTACTTTTTATTATAAGAAAAAAATTTTGAAATATTTTTTTATTATAAATTAAATTATAAAAAATTATTTATAGCTATAAATTGAATATTTGTTTTTATCATAAATTAAATTATAGAAACAAATATTTCAAAATTTTTTTCTTATAATAAAAAGTAAAAAAAATAATTTAGAGCTATAAAGAATTTTTTATAATTTATGATAAAAATAAATATTCCAAAAAAAATTTCTTATAATAAAAAGTAAAAAAAATAATTTATAGCTATAAATTATTTTATGATAAAAATAAATATTCCAAAAGTTTAGTAGCAAAACAAGCACACATAAAGTGTTGATGTCCAGGATCGAGGTGGAGACCCTTAAGTGTAAAACTAAGGTTTGTACCACCTACAAAACAAAATTTCTTTTAAATACATTGCGGGTTCTATAACCCGCAATGCAAATTTTTTTCAAAAAAATTTTGTATTGCAGATTGTAGAACCCACAATGTATTTAAAAAAGGTTTTATATTGCGGGTTGTACAATCCGCAATGTAAAAGGTGTAGAAAATATAATTGCGGGTTGTGCAACTCGCAATGTGTTTATTTTTTAATTATATTGTAGTTTGTGCAACCCGCAAAGTGGAAAAAAAATGAATAACAGTTACTATGAATGAAGACTATTTTTGTTTTTTTCTCAAGGCTAAAATGGAAATATTTTTAAATTATGAAGGTGCAGGAAGTGACATGGAAGTGCAGGAAGAATCACTCTAATTTTGGAAGCAGGTTTTAGCCCTTCCCTCTTTTTTGTTTTCTCTTTTTCTTTTCTTCGTTCGTTTTTGGGCCTGTTCAAATTTAACATGGATCCAAATATATATATATATATATATATATATATATATATATATATAGACAATTATTGAAATAAAAACCAAAATTTTTCAAACCTTGATAAAACAAGAAATCTAACTCGATTAATTAAGCAAGACACGTTGTTGTAATATTTTTAATATATGTTCCATTCCTACGTATAAGAACATAATAAATAATATTTGTTATAACATGCCATTATGTTTACATTAATAAAATGCATTTTAAATATATATTATAAAATATATCTTAATCTAATTTATAATTTAATTATATATACAACATTAAAATTCATTTTATTCAAGTTTTGTTTGCATTCAAAATTAAACTAAACTGAATCCCAACCTATAAATGTAACTTCATCTGCTAACAAGTTTTTTTTTTTCGAAAAATTTTGTGTTTGTACTCTACTGCTCTTCTCAAATGAAAAAAATTCTATACATCTTCCATTTTGTATGATTTTATATCTAAGATAATATAATTTTGATTTAATCCTGATCCCCTTTTTATCTTTAAAATTTTAATTAAATAAATAATTTATAGATATTGGAAAGATAACCTTAATCCTCGAAAATATAAATTCATTGACTTGGGAAGAGGACAAATTAATAGCTAAGCGTCCACTGGTCCCAACAACGGGCCTAGTCAGAGTCTCATATAAACTCTGGTCTTAAGCCGAAAACAGTGAAATGCTATGTGACACTCTCACCCACTGCCTTTCATTTTTCTCATTCACTCCTTCACTATTTCTTTCTCTTCTTCTTAGTACATTATAATCACTTTTTCTCATCCTTGCTTCATACCAAATTCCTCTGCAACAAAAATGGCCAAGGTCTTTGTCTTGCTGCTGTGTCTCATCTTAGCAGCTTCTGGCTTTGTGAATTGCTCTGTTGTTGAGAAGGAAAACCTGAGAATATTTGAACTCAAGAAAGGTGAACTTTCTTTGAAGGTCACCAACTGGGGTGCATCAATTTTGTCCCTCCTGCTTCCTGATAAGAATGGTATAATTCACTCCTCAAAACTTCAAATCATGATTTTTCCTTCTTTAGTTTCCTTATTTGTCTTTCATCATCTGTGTTCAGGAAAGTTGGGTGATGTTGTTCTTGGATACGATTCTGTTAAGGATTACACCGTGAGTCTACTCTCTGCTGTAGTTGTTGATTATTGTGATTTCGGACTTTGCTATTTCTTTTCTTCTGCAAAGCTTCAATATTCTCGTGTTCAACAACTTGGATTTATTCAAACATGTGATAGCTATGAATATTTAGGTTTCACAAAAATGCTTCGCTGGCTAAGATTTGGAGTATAGTTTGTCGTTTTCTCTACAGTCCTATTAGAAGTCTCCCTCCCACTCCATTATTCACCAAATATTAGCCTATTATTTTTAGGCTATTTTTTTTATTGAACCACTATAGTAAAACATTCCTGGTATTAAATTCTGATAATTTAAAACTACCAGAAAATATCTCTTTTTATTTAGTTTGAGGATTTAATTGAAGATTGTCAAATAATTTAGAGCATAATATTGTTATTTTAGTTTGAAGACTTATTAAGAAATTTAATATATTAAGATAGCTTTGAAGTTTGTGTCAGTTCATTGAATTATGGGTCCACATAAAGTCAACTTTTGAGTACAGAAACGGGTTGCGTTTTATAATTAATTTTCAATGTCCATTTGTAGTTCTGTCCACTCTGACATTTCTATGTACCTTGCTCCGCTTCACATAAAAATGTATTAGCTCATATTATTTAAATTCTATTTCTTGTAAATTATTTGTTGTTTTAAGATTGTCGATAAAATTTTAAATTTATTAAAGTTTTGTTTATGCTTCTACTGCATGTGCTGTATCCAACTTGCTATTTTATAATGAAGAAAAGTAGCATAAGTAATGACAAGTTTACAACAAGGTGTGTTGAGTGTTGCATTGAGAGAGATGTAGGTTGGAACTGAGGAAATGATGAAGGCCTTGTGCGATCCCCGGGAATATTGTGTTGCAATGATGTTCAGAGTATAATCATTGTTTGCACTAATGACCAACAATAACTAAAATAATAGTACTTTGTTCTTTTGGTTAAGTAATATAATAATTGCAGTTAAAGTTTTTCCAATAGATTAATGATAATATAGTTTTTATTAAAATAACTTTTCAACAAATATTATTTTTTTATTTTCTATAAATAAAAATTTTGATTACTTTATTTGGAGGTATGTTAATAATTTAAAAAGTAAAAACACCAATTGATTTAAGAAAAACATTATTGAGTAAACTTATAATAATTCAATATATTTTAATATATATTGCACTAGTTTAGTAGTACTATTGTTTAGTAAAAATTTCGTACAAAATCATCAAAAGGGTAAATAGACAGATAGTGAAGCACGTTCCAAGTTTCCAAAAACAATTGTTCTTCTGATATCGTGGAAAGGACGCACTACAAGGGTAGTAGGTGAAGTGGCCCATGTCTAGAGTTGGGAAAAAGATGGCCACAAGTCACGTGATGACGTATGGCCATAAACATTTCACCCCATTTGAGGTTCAGGATACTATATCCATTTCTAGAAGTTACTTGGTGGAAGTTAGAGTTGAGAAGAACTAGTAACATTTATACTATCTTTTCAGCTCAATTTTTATTTTGGTTTCCTCTTAACCCTACCAAACATTGATACAGCACAAAGTTTGTTTTTTTGTTTCCACCTAACATCTTTCATATATAGTGGATAAACTGTGACCAAGTTATTGCATGCCAAACTGTTTGCAGCATGATTCAACATATTTTGGTGCTACTGTTGGCCGGGTTGCTAACAGAATTGGAGGAGCTCAGTTTACTCTAAATGGAACCCATTACAAATTAGTTGCTAATGAAGGAAATAATACACTTCATGGTATGTTTAACATAAGTGAAAAAAGACCTTAGCAAAGAATTTTATACCATAGTTGTCTTATAGTTCATTTAGCACTACACCTTAAATTTCTGTCTGTCCTATGTATTAGGTGGATCCAGAGGATTTAGTGATGTTCTTTGGAAAGTGGAAAGGTATCAAAAGGAAGGTTCAAGTCCTAGTATTACTTTCAGTTACCACAGCGTTGATGGTGAACAAGGTAAGTCACGGTACCACTAATTTCATTGCTTCTAAATGATTAAAATAAAAGATCAGAAAAGTGAACAATTTATTCTAGAGGGTAAAATAAGTAATCTTGGTTGATGAGAAACTTTACTATTGAAATTACTTGTACAATAAATCAGTACTTTGTTGGAACAACAGCAGTTGAATTTCTCATTAACAACTTGAATTAGCTTATTTTTGCTCATTGAGTCAAAAGAGATAGGAGTGCTGATATTTGTGTTTCAGGATTCCCTGGTGATGTGATTGTAACTGTGAGCTACATTCTAAGTGGGAAAAACCAATTGGTTATACTTATGAAAGGAAAAGCTCTGAACAAGCCAACTCCAGTGAACTTGGCCAACCATTGTTACTGGAACCTAGGAGGCCAAAACAGTGGCAACATTCTGAATGAGGTTGTGCAGATCTTCGGTTCACAAATCACAGTTGTTGACAGCAAACTCATTCCTACTGGAAAATTTGCTTCTGTAAAAGGAACAGCTTATGATTTCCTTAAGCCACACACTATTGGAAGCAGGATCAACCAGCTGGCTGAAACCAAAGGCTATGACATCAACTATGTGCTAGATGCTGAGAAGGGCAAAATGAAGAAGCTAGCAGCTATAGTGCAGGATAAGAAATCTGGAAGAATGTTGGAGCTATACACCAATGCTCCCGGTTTGCAGTTTTACACTGGTAACTATATCAAGGATCTGAAGGGGAAAGGTGGTTATGTATATCGTGCTCATGCAGGATTGTGTTTGGAAAGTCAAGCCTTCCCTGATTCAGTGAATCATCCTAACTTTCCTTCAACAATTGTGACCCCAGAAAAGCCTTACAAGCACTATATGGTTTTCAAGTTTTCCACTAAAACTCAATTTTAGTTTAGAGAGACACAACAGGAGTGAGGTTTCTCGCAATTTTACATTACCATGGTAACTCAATGTAGCATTTATAAATCTGTATTTCGTGTAAACTTGAGGCCATTACCATGAATAACTCAGAGTACCTTTGTTGTCTCTCATAATTGGAATTGGTGGTGCATAAGAATCTAACCGTGAGAATTAAAGATCTTATAGTATGAAAAGTAAGACAAAAGATCTACAAATTTTTTAGCTTGAAGTTATGAGTGCAAAGTAATATTTTAACACTTAACATCTAGTAAGAGTTTTATTCAAAAATTATATATTGATAAATCAAGGGAATTTTTTTTTTCTATGAATTACTCTTATTTTCTGTTTCTTTAGAATGTGGAAGAAGACCTCAATCTAATACCAATGACTATTTTTTTTTTCTAATTTCTTAAAAAAATTGGTTCCTTGTTTTTTGTCGGTAATGAATAATGAAACAGCTGTTGCGTTGACAGTCAAAGTTGGTGGCGAAACACACCATGTTACGAGGATTTAGTTGACTTAAGAGGAAAATAATTATTGGATGAAGTTTTTCACTCAATTAAAATTAACTCTTAAATTCATTTAAAATAATAAAATATTCGGGAGGATTTGATGTTATAAAGTACAAATTTAAGATTTATGAAATTATTAATTTTACAATAATTACTTTTAAAAATCATATTTAATTATGAGTTTTATTTATTTAAAATATATTTACAATGCAATGTATCAAATCAAATACATTTGTATCAAAATATATTAATTCATAGGAGTCTCCTTGCAACCTATCACATTATTTATGTTAATACTACAAATATAACTCATGAGTTTGACTATTAATTATTGGATTCAACTTTTATAATTATACTAATAATTAAAGTTACAACTACATAGTAGTTCAACACCAAAATTCCGTTATTTTGAATTACTTTAAGTTATACAATGAAATAATTGATGTCACATGTGGAAAAAGATTCATAATTGAAAAGTAATTTATTAAAAATTGAAGTATGAGTTTAAATTACAAATTAAATAGAAATGAGAAAATTAGACAATATATAAAAAGGACTCAAATTTGTTATCTTTAAGTATTGGATTTCTCAAGTAGCCATATAAGAAAAAATATTCCTCTCGAACATATTTCACTTTTTGCAATATCACACTGCAAAAAAAATAAAAATTATCGACGAGATAAATCTATCGGAACCACCTAAAATTTGTCGATAAATTAATTGTAGATAAATTTACTGATAGATTTCTGAGTATGGCGGTAATTAAGATAAATTAATCGATAAATTTAGCGACGGATGATATCCGTAGATAAAATCATCGATAATGATATTTTACCGACAAATAAAATTTCGTCAATAAAATTCCATTAATAATTTAATTTTTTCTTATAATATCAAAATTTCAAGATTTCAAATACTTCTTTTAATAGAAACACATGATAAATGTATCCTTAATCTATAATTCAACTCCTCTATTGTGAATACTTAATTGAACAATTTGTTATTTTAAGAGAAAAAATATATTACATGTATTTTGATATTTATCCACAGATAATTTTGATATTTATTAATAGAGAATTAAATATTTGAAATTGAAGATATTATTTTATAGAAAAAAATTGCTAAGAATAGCTAAATTCTTTTGGACACATTGTATACTATTTTGATCAAGATTCAATGAATTGTATAATAATTTGTGAACGTTATAGTATAATTATAGTATATAATTCAGAAAGAGTTTTATTTAAAGCATGAAAAAAAAGAAAAAGAAGTTATGGAATGATGTATGATGATTTATAGGAATTAATATAATGATCTATCTTTCTCTCCATGTATAGACTTGTGTAAAAAACAGTCAAAAACTTCGTAATTAATTCATGTTGTAGACCATGATAATGATTATATATTAATTATACAAAAAAAGAGTTTAACGACTACGTAGGTGAGATGTTTTGTTCAGCTAAACTACTATGGAATGGTAGTTTTAACAATCACTGCTGACATAGAACAAGAAAATATACGACAGATTCGTGATATTCGTGTATTAATTTCCATAACACACACACGGACAAATATTCTAGAAAACCAATTGAAGGCGTCGATAAATAAATCCTGAGAAATAACATGTAAATTTCTCTCTCTGATTTGGTGTCAAGCAGTTCCAAGTTGTTTACAACGATCCAAACCAAATAATGGAATTTTGACCTTCAGCGTTGGTGAGGGAGCACACTAACTTTTGGTTTCGAGAGGAATTTCCATAGCTGCTCGGAGAATCATCTCAAATGCACTTTGCATGCATGACATTAATTTCTGTTCGTCTATGAAGTCTTTTTCCGTTTTGAGGGTTAATCTTATCACTCCCATATAGCTCATTATTGAAACGACTAAACTCTGCAAACACATTAAATGGTGTTTAAATATCACTGCAATCAAGTGAAGGAAGAAAGATAAAACCTTTCCTTCTTAAGCAAAAAATTAATGAGAAACTTTAGAAAATTTAGTTTTGGTATCTAGAAAAAGAAATTAAGAATCAATTCAGATTCTCACATACTGATTTGGTTAGTTGAAAAATGAAAGGGGTTGAGGATACCTCAGGTCCACCAGCCAATGTGAAGTACAAGCCTTTCACAGGATGGTTAGCTAAAGCCATTTGTTGCACTGGTCCAACCAAGTTTGAAATCACTGCACTTGATTTTGTCAATGTGCCACGAATGCGTTTAGCTACTGCCTGCAACAACAAGAACTAACTAAACAATTGTAGCATTCTGATTCAAGCACAAGAAGCAGTCACAAATTATTGGTAGGAAAAATGTAATTAACAACATCATAATCAAATTCAAGTCACCAAATATTCTACCTACCTCTTGTCCTCTCAATTTGCCCTCTATGTCCAAAAGGGTCCCGGTGAGAACAACACCAAAAGATTGTTTCTTTCTCTTTATCACATTATGTGAATCCCGAATAAATTCAAGAGGGGTAGAAATTCTGGTCTCATTTAATTTTGGTATTGGAACATGCAAGAAGGTAATTTTGTTCCCCATGGACCCTTGGCTTTAGTATTGAGCATGTCATTGATTGACTGATAACCTTCAATGTTTCTAGTATTCAGCAATACTAAAGCAGTGGAGTGTGAGCTCTTTGATTTGGAATCCATATCTTGCATATATAATCTAGTCCCATAGAAGACAATTCCAGTGATAACATCGTTTATAGTCTGCAATAATACAAGTCTTTTAAAAACAAAAGCAAATAATGATACAATGTCATTGATTTGAAGATAATGATGGACCAAAATTCATGGAAAGGTTGTGTCAATGCTTGATGAAAACATTACAGAATATAATCAGATAAGTGATTTTAGAGAAAAAATACAGATGTCAAAAGCTACGAGCTGATCATATTTTTAAATTAGCAAAACTCACGAGTAAATTTAATTGTATAAAGATGTAACATTTTGATTGAGACACACATAAAGAAAAAGTTAAGATCCAACAGTTCTACCACCACAAGTTGAATATTGTGTAGATGTGTCTACTCTGACAAGTAGGCGATCAGTAAAGACTATATGTATGGCTAAAGTCAAAGATAAAATTCAACAACCAAAACTCGTTTTCATACCACTCCAAGTCTGGATTTGATGTCCTTGATATGGTCAATGGAGAATGTCATGCTTGATATGGAAATTGGTTGGAAGTCGGCTCCCTCATCTCCAAACCTTATTGGTGTTTTATCATCACTGATGATGCTACTCTTCAATACACTCCATCCAAAATCTGAGACAGTATTGAACGCAGAGGACAACATCCAAGAAAATTTTCTGCTAAGACTTTTAGTGGAAGGTTCTGGTTTAGATTGCTTGAGGGAAGGAAAGGTCAAGGGAAGAAGAGGGTCATCAGCTCGGTGTAGACAAGAAAGAAGTGCACCCATGAGAGAATAGCCATCACCAAGTGCATGGTGAAGCTTAAATATTATAGTGCTACATGCATCACTTGTAGGGTAGTTGATCATGTGAATTTCCCATAAAGGTCTGCTTTGTGGTAATTGCTCCATTGCTATGCTTGATAAATAGTCATGGAAATATTTGTCGTGCAATTCCACTGTTTTGCCTTCGGGGAATATTGGGACGTTCACGTGGTCTTTCAAGTTCACATCAACTTGCTTCCATTGTTTCTCTCCATCTTTATCTTGGACCTGGTTTCTTGGCAGATTTGAACAATTAATGGGAGTCAAGATAAACCATATGATCAATGCACTTAATAACATTAACTAGCCAAATAGAAAGCAAAATGACAAAGCAACATATATACAAAACTATCTAACCTTAAACTAATTGTGTTTTATGAACATTAATTGCTATGTATAGTATATTCTAATGTTCTCAAACATCACACGCATAAATAAATGAAGCATTAGAATAAGGACGAAAAAGAGAGAACCATGATGGAGGAGAAGCGTGGATTGATGGGAAGGAAAACATCTCGGAGAAGAGCATATGTTTGCAAGTCATCTATTGGTACTTCGAATTCCAAAACTCCAATAATGTATATGCATAGCACAGAGCTGTTAAAGTATTGCCCCACAGGACTAACTGGTTCTGCTAGCTCCTCTTTTTGGTGTTCCATAGTATATTTTCTATGAAATTTGACGACTTCAAGGTGAAATGAAACCATATATATAGTACACAGAACGAAGGTGAGGACGAAAAGCAAGCGATAAAGACGTGCCAGAGTGACCTTAGATTGTTGGAAGTTACCATTAAAATTGAGTAAGTTTTAATTTGATAAGAACAAAAGGCATAAAGAAAGAATGACAGATTCAACAGTGTATAAGAAAGAACAATTTATTATTATGGAAACAAGTATACGTGTTACCTCTTTTGTTTTTAAGAAATTGGTGTGCTTCGTACTTCAGAATATTCAATGTTAATGACAAAAAATAACCCATTTAAATATTGCAGTATTACATTTTCTTTATTTAATTAGATACTTATTTAAATAGCTTTAAGTCTGTTCAAATACTTGTATTTGTGTTACGAAGATGATTGTCGGTTATTTATAGAGAGAAATATACATTTATCAATTATTAATTTAATCCATTCCAAATATTTTCATTTATGTTTTATATTACACTAGGAATATTACTTTTTATTGTAATAAAAATAGTAATAATATTTTCGTACATTGTTTTTCTTTTCCTTTAAACTACAATGGTATAAAAGAAAAAGAAAAAGTACAAGAAATATTTTCTTAAATATAAATTAAAATTTACGTTTATTTTTGTCTGTTTGACCTTTTATGGTGTTTTTTTTTTCTTTTTAAACAATAATTGAACATATCCAGCTGCACTTTCAAATTAAGTCAAAATATACCATTGGTTTTCATACATTCCGAAAAAACAGCTTGTGTCATTTCAGCCATGGAGACGCTATATTTTCAAAAGGATGATGATACGTACTTTCACACTATTTTAGTTTTCTACATTCCCACTACAACCAAATAAATTATTATTTTATTATAATACGACATTTATTAAAAAAAATTGGAAATATTTTTGAACAGCAATGTCAAACTATCTTTATTATTTTCAAACGGAATAACGATTCACGGACGTGCGTAGTAGGGCTTGCCCTTACGATTTCTTCCATATATGAAAATTCTCTTAATTTAATTTTAAAAGATAAACATATATTTAATAAAAAAAGAGATCAAAGGATTATACGCTAAAAAAACAAAATTAATTCTTTTAAGAACTGTGTTTGTCCAAACATTTATACTTTCAATTAGGTTCACCAAACGCCACCGAATATTGCTGGCTAACTGGTAACTACATATCACCGAAAATTAAATAACGTAAGCTGACCTTAGCATTTATTGTCCAATATGTTTGCACCACCGATGTTGTGTAACAGGACAAAGATTATAGATTCAATCATTTCATGCCATATTATTTTATATAGTGATTCCTGTTTTTCGGGTCAATATTCAAAGTGCCATGAAGGAAAGAAATTGTTAGAATCTAGAGGGAATATACGTGGAGTTGAGGGCATGAGGGGAGAAAGATTGTGGGGTGAAATGGAAAAATTATTTGTAAGACTAAATAAGAGAATGGTTTAGCAATAAAGGATATGAGATGTTTTAAGATAGTTCATCTAAGTAAATGGAAATGAAGATCAGAAAAGAACTAAAAGGTTTTTGAAAAATATTAAACAAGTATAAGAGAAGTAATCATTAGTCGAGATAATAGAGAGATCTTAACAAAGTCTGCGGGTATAGAGAAGGAAGAAACTAGTTTGATAGTAATATTACATGGATTGATGTAGGAAATAGGATTCTGTTTTAGGAAAATGCATAAATAGGAGATATCCCTTTAAGGGACGAATATCCTAAAGTTTTCACTAATTCAATTCAAAAGGAGCAACATTAGGAGAGGGTGGAATATAGTACAAAAATCAATAGAAATAGAAACTAATGTGAAGAAAGGAGTGGTTCTTATTTATGACTCCTCGGAAGGGACACTAATGATACACAGCTGAGAGTGTCTACTTAGGAAATTCAAGTGTATGCAGACAATAAGGTAATTGTTTAAGGAATTTCGGTTTAGTAATGGTGAAGTTTTGAAAGTCAGACTGCAACACTAAGGTAGTTTCTGCACTAACATGTAGGTGGAAGAAATGAAGTGTAAAAGGAAGGTATAGTTGACACCAGTAAACAGAACTAGAATAGAAAATTTAAAGAGCATGTGAGGTTGTCAGTTCTACAAGGAGAAGGATGCAAAGTGAAGGATGAAGATGTATACACACATTTAGCAGTGGCAGATGAAGAAATTTAGGCACAGAAATGGAAACTCTTGAAAGGAGCAGCTACACGGTTTGTGAAAGAAGAGGACACCCTCATCATGAAAAGATAGAAAATGTTAGGACACCCTATATAAGCCACCCTTACCATTCTTATTGAATTCCTGCATGCCCTTCTGTAATAAATAAATATCACAAATACTGATTTTGCCACTAATAGGAAACTTGCATTTATTCAGTGAGGCATGGCCAATAGTATAAAAAACATAGCTTCATATGGAAAATCCACATGGGTGAGTGGACCTCATTTATGAAGTTTCAGAGCATATACACACATCATACTGATTAATGAATTAAGGCGTTAATCAAACCTATGAAATAATGGCATGATACTTGTACAAAAAATTAAAACAACCAATTCCAATTCTCCAAAATAAATATAAGAATTTTGACTTCTGCAGTGAGGAGCAAGCACACTTATGTTCTGCTCTGTCAGGAATTTGCCGTAGCTGCTTTGAGTATCATATAAAATGCACTTTGTATGCATGACTTCAATTTCTCTTCATCTATAAAGTCCTTTTCGGTCTTTAGGGTGATTCTAAGCACTCCCACATAGCTCATAATTGAAATGGCAAGACTCTGCAATGCACATGGTTAAATGATGTTTAAATAAAGCTCATGCATATTTTTTCACTACAGGGTAAAACTTGATTAATAATGTAAAGTTGGAAGGAGATTTAGGATACCTCAGGTCCACCAGCCAATGTGAAATACAAGCCCTTAACAGGATGATTAGCTAAAGACATTTGTTGTACTGGTCCAACCAAGCTTGAAATCACTGCACTTGAATTCATTACTGTCCCTCGAAGGTGTTTTGCTACTGCCTGCAACAAAATTAACCAATAACCCCGTTGAAAAATTTTGATCGAAGTTCTTACATACTTTAAGGTAAATACAATAATTACATATTTACATGCTGAGACTAACACGCGAAGTTGAGAAAATAAAAGCTAAATTAATGAACGAAAACACTGAATGAAAGAACATATAATAACATAATATTCAGTTTAATAAGCCATATATAACGATACCAACCTCTTGTCCTCTGAATTTGCTCTCCATGTCCAAAAGAGTTCCAGTGAGGGCAACAGCTAAAGATTGTTTTTTTCTCTTGATTATATTATGCGATTCCCAAATGAAATCTAGAGGGTTTGACATTCTGTTTTGATTTAATTTCGGTATTGGTACATGCAAAAAGGAAATTTTATTCCCCCATGGACCCTTGGTTTTACTGTTGAGCATATCATTTATTGTTTGGTAACCTTCTATGTTTCTTGTATTCAATAAGACCAATGCAGTGGAATCTGCTGTTTTTGATTTCAAGTCCATGTCTTGCATATATAACCTGGTCCCATAGAACACGATTCCAGTAATCACATCGTTTATAGTCTGCCATTAGAGAATCATGCAGAGAAAAAAAGATAACTAATGTCAAAACAGAGAAGATTGAATGTCTTTAATCTGCACAAACTAATTTTAAGTGGGTTAATAAATTCATAAAGGATTGTAGTGAGGTATAGAATATATGGTCTGATGACAGATAACAAAATTGTCAGGTGGGGGGGAAGTAGGTATAAGGACGATCACTTCGCAATCAATATTATTTGAACATAAAAAGGATAAAAGGATAATTATGATAGCACGTATTAATTTTGCATTTTTATGTATTTTTTATCTATATATTTTATCTCAAAACTAAAGAAATGAGTATTGTTTGGTATGAGTTTAAGTTTCACATTAAATAAAAATGAATAAGTTAAATAATATATAAAAAAAGACTCAAAAATTTACTATTTTAAAATTAAGGTTTTAAATTAAAAATAATGTCATTTCTTTTATATTTTAGGTTAAAAGCAGTCTTTCATGTATATTTTCCTAAACTCTAATGCACTATTAGATTTCAAAGCAAATATTTTTAAGTATTGCTAGGGTTAACTCTTATAAACATATATCTTATTTTAAACTACGTAAAAAATTAGTCAAATCAATTTGGAATTGCGATGTAAAGTTAATAGCATGATACATTAAAATATTTTTTTTCTTGATAAGATTATATTATTTTTTGGATGTACATACATGCATGCATTCTGAAAAGTATTTTCTGCAACAAAAATGACGTATATATTAGAGAGAAAATTTTGAAGTTTGGTTGAGGAATTAAAAGGTGTAATCATACCACTCCGAGCCTGGACTTGATGTTCTTGATATGGTCAATGGAGAAGTCGATACTTGATATGGAAATTGGGCGAAATTCGGTTCCTTCATCTCCGGACCTTATTGGTGTTTTATCGTCACTGATGAAGCTACTCTTCAATACACTCCATCCAAAATCTGAGGCAGTGTTTATGGCAGAGGAGAACATCCAAGAAAATCTTCTCCAGAAGCTTTTGGTTGATGATTGTGGCCTTGATGGTCTTAGAGTAGGAAATGACAAGGGAAGAGAGGGGTCATCTGCTCGTTGTAGACAAGAAAGAAGAGCACCGACGAGAGAATAACCATCCCCAAGTGCATGGTGAAGCTTAAATATTATACTCCCAGATGCATCCTTAGAGGGGTAGGTTATCACATGAATTTCCCATAAAGGTCTGCTTTGTGGTAATTGCTCCATTGCTATGCTTGCTAAATAATCATGAAAAAGCTTGTCATAAGATTCCACTGTTCTCCCTTTAGGGAATTTGGGAAAGTGCACGTGATCTTTCAAACTGACTTCAACTTGCTTCCATCTTTTCTCTGCATCTTTATCTTGGACCTGGTTTCATATAACCAAAGTCAAGATTTGTAAACCATATGGTACTGATGGAATGTGATATTGAGTAAACAAAAATTCAATACTAAAGCAAAATTATGTTGCAAACAGTCTATTAATATTGTCTGCTATCTTAAGTATCATGTCGTTAATTATATAGTATTCTAATAATGCTGATAATATAGACATGAAAATGAATGAAACAGTAAGCAAAAGAGAGAGAACCATGATGGAAGAGAAGCGTGGATTGATGGGAAGGAAAACATCTTTAATAAGAGTGAAGGTTTGCAAGTCATGTATGGGAACTTCAAATTCCAAAACTCCAATAATATATATGCATAGCGCAGAACTGTTGAAGTATTGTCCCATAGGGCTAACTGGTTCTGCTTGCTCCTCATGTAGGTGTTCCATAGTCCTCAATATTTTTGGTTCACGTTCAGAAAGAGAGATGAAAGTTAAAGACACTGATATTTGAGCAGGAATATGGAAGCATTTATATATAGGGTGAGAAACTGAAGAGAAACAAGTTGTACTAGGTAAAAGCAATGTGCAATTTGCCTTTAAAATGGAATAGGTGGTTCTACTTTGATAAGAACACGGCAGGGCAAGAGTGACCGATCAACAACAGCCACCTGAAATTTTGGTGCCAGTCATACATAAAATATTGAGAAATATATGAAAAAGTTAAGGGAATATGATTGTTAAAGGAGAAGGATAAAAAGTGTTGCTAAGACCTTAGATAATAGATAGTGTACACACCACCACCTTCTTCAAAATTATATTCACCTATTGCATTTTTCCGGTTCTTGATTATCATAATAGAATGTGAAGAACACACGTTTTAATGGATTAGTTGTTCTCTTAAACAGGTAGGTGTAACAAAATGAAAAGGAAAATATATATACTATGGTTAGGAATATGTATTACAGTTTCCTTCACTTTTCATTTTTTAACACGTGTTTTCTTTCTTTTGTTTGTAAAACCTCTCTTAAAAATCCTACAGTTTTGTAGAAGTCAAAATATGTGTATTGCTTTTCTCACATTTTGTAAAAGCATTCAAAATGGCTTTAGTTCTCAGTTTAAGACGTTATTAATTTTTTATTTTGCAGATGCTTTTTGAAAAGTCATATGTTTTTTTTTTTTTTTTGAACAAATACATAAATGAACTAGTAAAGAAATTATATTAGTTTAAAATCTACTTTTAATTTATATATAAATTAAATTTATGAAAAGAAATAGATTTTTTTTTGTATTATAAGTTCTTATAAAACCGTAGACTTGCATTGGTGCAATGTGTTTGTCAGTATAGCCGTCATGTAGTATGACACATTTGGTAACAAATTTGATTATTCAAACATTAATTTAGTACTGAAGAACTGTTCAAGGGATGAATGAAATTGGTAGTTGATCCTCTATCCTGATATTTGAATGTTGATGGGAGTGGGTGAACATATCATACATGCTTCCTCCTACTAATTTTTAAATCACAACCATAGTGTTGTAGAAATAAAAAGAAAAAAGAACAATTTTAAGAGAGATATTTTTTTTAAAGTGTAATTAAAGAGCTGTAAAAAGTTATGACACTTATAATTTATAAAATAATTATTGAACAGGTATCTGGAAACTGCAGCAAATACCACAAGAGAAGGAGAAAGAAATGTACGTATAATAAAACGATAGAAAAAGAGAGTAAGATAAATGATGTATTAATAAAGAATTTGTGATATTAGAGTGTACATGCATTTATCTATAATCACTTTATTCATTTAATTTTATTTCTTTCCCCGTATACTATCTCAATAAATAATCAATTTACACTAAAAACAATTGAAATTATGATATTAATTTATTACTATCTTTATATTTTAAAATATCCATTTTTAAGATTACTTTAGTTAGTTTTATTAACATTATTTACAATATGTATTTAGTGAGATTCGAACTCAAATCCCACATGTACTATTCTGAACTTGCCACTAAACCAGAACAACATTGTTGTCATAATATGATTATTAACATTTTTATTATATTATATATAAATTACATACGGATTAAATCTGTATATAATATTTTGGATGTAAAAATTCATATGTAATATTAATTTTATATAGAAATTTGAATTTATAGATAATTTCGTATATAATGTTGATTTTACATACGGATACAAATCCGTAGATAAAATTTCATATATAATATAAATTTTACATACAGATTTTCATTTGTCATTTGAATATAATTTTGGTAGATAATTTGAGTTGTTTTTGTAGTGTTATCAATATCAATAAAAAATAATTAATTTAGTTAATTCCATTTTAATAGTAATTGTATTTAATAATATTACTAAATATTGATTGAGTTAAATTGATAAAGGGTCAATCAATATATATCCACTTATACGAAATTATTGAGCGTTCCACTAATAAACTGCACAACAAATTAAGAGTACAGAAAATTAATGTATAAAATAATTCAATTAAAAATAGTCTATAATTATTGAATACAAATATATCTCATTGCCAATATATATTTATGAATAATTAAAATTAAATAATAATACTTTTTACCAAATATTGATTTCAAATTGTATTTACTTCTTGCATTTAGCATGATGTAGGTCGATGCTAAACTAAAATTATTTTTAAATACTTTTTATATAGAATGAATAGGACCGACGCTAAAGCGTATATTTTTCAAAATAAAACATTAAATTTTTTTAGACGGGTACTAATTATTTTATAACATCGATTTTTTCAACTTGTATTTATTTTTAGTTGATTAAATAATGTATTTTAACTAGATAATTTATAATAATTAAAGCAGACATAATAAATATTAAATTTAATTATAAGTAAAAGTATATTAAATATAATAATAACTTTTTTTATTTTATATTTAACTTTTTTATTATTATTTACATTTATATTTATATTATGAATTTTTTTCAATTGGTGTTAATTGTTGTTGAAACCTTTTTTTTTTTTTTTTTTTGAGGTGGATTTTTATTTTCCTTTTTTTAAATTTTTAAAAAAATAGAAATTTTAAGTTATTTAAAGTGGAAAATTAACTTTGAAGTTTTTTATTT
>Ga0099824_1005147_pt1 | contig 18539 bp, 10 predicted proteins | sample SiratrowhiteBW_FD_76837 | JGI IMG/M metagenome (GOLD analysis project Ga0099824, IMG submission 76837) | Root nodule microbial communities of legume samples collected from California, USA - Siratro white BW | ecosystem: Host-associated > Plants > Roots > Nodule | place: USA: California... | reverse complement strand
ATTTTTACATTTATTTGTATAAATTAGTTTTATATACTTAAAAAAAAAGTAGGATAAAAAAAAAAAAAAAAATAAAATAAAAATTCAAAAAGAATAAAAATTTTAAAAATAGGAAATTTAAAAAAAAAAAAAAAAAAAAAAAAAAAAAATCAGATATCGAAGAAGACCTGTTTGAGAAAGTTTACTAGCTTCTTCACTTCAAACTTCTCTTGGATCAATTCTCCTTCATTTTGGGTCAACTTAACGGCTAAAGCTTCCACCTGCGAGGAATATATTGTTAAGTATGAATCCTTAGCATCAGTAACATGAATTGAAGAGTTAAAATAATATTCCTCATGCATTTTGAAATAGCTCCCAGAAAAATATGTGGGGTTAAGAAAAAATGACATGAAAACAAGCTCCAAAAAAGTAAGTTCGAAAACTAAAAAGGACAGTGAAGACTTGATTTTTCTCTGGTCATCAAATGGAATGAGATAACATTTCCAACTTTGAACAATGTAGTGTACTCAATATGAAATAAAATGAAATAACGAACCATAGAGATAGCTTTCTCCACATCCTCTTTGTTTCTTCCAGCAAAACGACCTCTTAAAGATTCTAGTGCATCTCTGAGTTTTTTCAAAAGAACATGTCCCTCCAAAGATGCAACGTCTCTCAGCTTTGCCTGAATTTTCCACACAGAAAGGAGGACGGGGAATCATAAGAAATTGAGAAAAGAAAAATGACTCAGATTAACTACCAAAAAATGACACGGATGAACTGTGATTTGAAGTCAATAACAAACTTTATTTCAACAATGGCACTCGTGATTGCCTAAAATCTAAAAGAGATCTAACTTGAACCTGCTATTTTATTATATTTTTGCTTTCAACTAATGTTTATTTGACAGAACAGGGGAGTGTTGAAAATAAATTGGTTATTTATATTAAGTAAAGGAAAATAATAGGAACAGAAACCTCATTAGACAACTTAGCAGCTGCAGCCAAGTTCTTGTCAAATTTACTGGCGAGGTCACGAACTGAGATACGCTTGTGTTGGTCTGACAAATTGGAAGCTTCTTGTTCAATAACATCCTTCAATGAAGGACCTTGGTTTTCCTCAACTGGATCTTCCAGAATTTGATTATCAGCTCCCAGTTTGTACTTCGGAAAACTATCATAAATAAAGCTCACGTCAGCTGAAACTGGCGGAAATGCCTCCATTGGCATCTTGATTTCAACTTCCGGACTTATCTTTGTCATGGTGAAAATTGGAGTAGTCTGGTAAAAAGCAATATTGCAACATAGTATGAGGCCTTCGATAGAGAATGTATCAGTAGTCAAAAGTTAAATTGATAGAATCTTGAAGTGTTATCACCAAATTAAAAAAACAAGGTTTCTCCTACCCCCAACAAACACGCAAAACCATCAAACCACATAGATCTACACAACAAAAATGAAACACTGCGGACAATGACCCAGGCGCCTAATGCATAATAAATCAATAATAAAAAATTAAGAAAAGAAGATATAAACAAAGTAAAAGCATTGATAATTCGAGATCAAACAAGAGGATTGCCTGTCACTAACACCAACATCTAAAAATGCACTTTTGAACATCGTCAAACCAACCCACATTCCACAATTTCCGTTCTACTTCTATCACAAATGCACTAACAAATAAAAACGTAAAAAATCTTACTTTTCACTCAGCAACACTTGTAAGCAAGACCACTGAAGCAGAGAATAGAAAGAAAAATGAAAAGCAAAGTGAGAGTGAATAGAGAGCAAAGAGTTGCATGCATCAAAATGGAAATGCCAGAGAAAGAGAGAGAGAGAGAGTACAAACTACAAAGAACCCAGACAAAAATAAAAGCAACCCAACAAGGAGAGTGATCAAAACAAAGAGTTACCACTGCTGAAGCCGGTTGCAGGTAAGCAAAAAGTGAAAGAGACAAAGCAGGATTGAAGTTGAAGAGTTACAAGAAGAACAGAAGAAGAAGAAGAAGGAGAAAAGAAGGATAAGGAGAAGGGGTTGAGAAGAAGAAGAAGAAGAAGAATCTAAAGAGTGGCCATTAGCGTTGCTTTATGAAAAGGTTAAAAAAGAGAGAAAGAAGAAAGAAAAGAAGAGTGAAAGGAAAAGCTTGCAAACCTGACTCATTTGTCTCCCCTCCCAACGACTTGAAATCAATTTGTTTTTCGCTAACTGCATCATTGTTACGCCCTCCCTTCAGGTGGGGCCATCCTCCGTCACCCCACGCGCCGTCCCCACCTCCACCGTGCCCATTTACAGCGGAGATCGTACACACGCGCGCATGCGCGCGCTTGGCCATATTTTCGGTCCGTACGTTGTTTTTATTTTTTTTATCTTAACGTTGTTTTACAGCGGGGACTGCTGTTTGGCGGGTGTTGTTCTTTTGACTCTCTTTTACCCTAAAATACCCTTCGTCTTTCTCTTATTGACGAATATGCCACCACCTGAGACTATATTATAAATAAAATCTTCAAAACTGAACTTTTTTTAAGTTTACATTTTGTTTGATAATTAGGAGCTTCGGATTTATATTTCTACATGAAAAATAAAAGTTAGTTAAATAGTTCTTAAGAAAGAAATTCAAAATTCATTTATCTCACGGCAAATCAAACATATATTAAATTGAATAAGAATTTACCTCGATTTATTTAAAATAAGTATTATAGGTACTGAAAATGTAAAATCTTAATTAATTTTATATTTTCATTATATACATATTTTTATATTATTATTTTAAAAATCATATATCCTAATTTTTAATCAGTCAATAGTATCAAAAAATTATACTAATAATATTTTCTTATAAAATAGAGTACAATAAATAGTCTAATCCATTAAAAAAAAAACTTAAAAGTTCAGATAGATAAAAAAAAAAAATCAAAACTTACCGATTTAGAACACCAATAAATAAAAACAAAAACACATTAAATGCCACTAATCTTTAAAAAAAATGTTTCTCTTATGTACAAAATTAAATATTAATGACATAAAAAACACCAATAATATTATAGTAAAGATTCCTCCTAAGTATACATTGATAAAATCTCTTCAAAAGAGAAACTTTTGGATTGAGTTACTCAATTTACTTAATTTGAGCAAGATAATCTGAGAATGCATATTTACTTTTAGTTAATTTAAAGTGTATTGTGAGTTTAATTAATTATTCAAAACGATGCCATAATAGAACTTTTTTAGAAAGCATTTATATTCAAGAATGAAAATACAAAATAAAGTATTTAATTGAAATCGTAAAGGAAAATGAGTTTAGAATTAAAAAGAAGAATGCATTCAGTTTAAAAGCTAGACGATTTTTTCTTCTTGAAATTAATTTTACTCGCCTAAAATTACTTTTAAAACATAAAAAAAAAAAAAGAGCAAAAGCAATTCATTACCACACTCGATTTCTTTCACGGCGTGGTGATTTTTGGGTCAAAATAAAGTTGGAAGTGGCCCTTAAAGAACACTATATGATGGCTACATGCATAAGAAAAAAAAACATATACACGAAAAGAACAAAGACAAAGCGTTGGTTTGGTTTTTTAGTTAGCCAACTATCAAATTGAGATGTCTTAAGACCTTATCCATCTGTAACTTTTTCTTCCCCTTATTATTAATTCTTAACAGAAATATTTCAAAGGTATGAACCTCATTTTTTTTTTATTGTGACATTTATAATTGAGCCTCCGATGTGGGGCCATCTCTGCCAAACAACCACACGTTAGAATGAAAAGGAATTTTAGTTTACGTATTTTTCGTGTAATAATTCGTTGTTTTAATGATTAATATTAGGTATATAAATTTGTTTTCAATTTTTCGTATTTAATATATTTGGAGTTTTTATATCAACTTTTGTGTGGAAGGAAATAGATATGAAAAAATTAAGATCTAATAATATAGTTGTAGATTCACGTGCAATATCTTTGATCATTATGTCTTTTAGATATAGATAAAAGAAAAGGAGAGAATATAGATAATATATAGGTGTAATTATCAAAATTGTCATTATTTCTAAAAGTGATTATTATAAAATTAAAAACTTCACTGTTCATTATAATTTATCATTAAATTATATTGTGAATATAGAAAGTATTTATTTAAAAATTAAAATAAATTGTGGCAGCATTGTGTAGGTGAGATGAGTGTGCATGGAAATTAAAGAATGCATGTGAGATATGAAGAAACTATGCAATCACGAACCCAGCTGGGCCTATAAGTGCGTTTGGTTGCTTTGTCTATTTTTCAACATTTTGTAACTTTTGTTATATGCCCTTAAATTTTGGGATTAGCACTCATAATTGACAATATTATAAAAGGAAAGTTTTCTCTCTGTGACTTGTCTTGATGGTGAAAGAACACCAAACAGTGTGTAAAAGGCTGGAGATATAGGTGTTATTTTAATGATAGAAGCAATGACTAATACGTAATGTTATCAAGTTATTATGAGAAAAAGGGATTATGCTTATGGAATACTCTAATTCCAAATGGAGATTGCTCAAGTCATCTAACTAATTTTGTGACTAGGATATTTCTTGTATTAAGACTGTATTTAGATTTTACACTATTTTACACTGTAGGGTCAATTTAATTATTTTTAGCTAAAACACAAATTATTTTCGGCTTTCTGTTGATTACCCTTTTTTTGTCGCATATATAACTTGAATATATGTAATTAATTATTTATCTTATCTAGCAATTTCAGTATTCATAAAATTGAAATTTAATCAGAAAGCTAGGTTATTTTCTACAAGGTAAAATTATTTAAAAAAAGATATTTTTTATTTTGTATAAATTAAGAATAGAAATTACAAAAACAATATTAATAAAGGATATATATAACGCAAAATCACCTTTTTAAGAATAAATAAATAAACAAGTACGATTGTTTTTAAACTTAATTTTCAAGGAATAACTATTTCAAAAAAATATGAAGAATCTGTAAAAAATAACTTTTTAAAAACGGTGTTCATTTATCCCAAATATCACCAATACATCACTAAAAAAATTCATGTTGAAACTGAATAGGAAAATTAGAAAAAAAAAAAAAATACAAGGAGAAAGACAAGAAGGAATCATTGAACTTTTTTTTAATTTTTCTTTTTTTGTAAAATCTCTAAAAATAACATCCTTAAATAACATTTAGTAATAATCATAAACCTAAAGTTAATAAAAAGTGGTTATTCTCTGTCCATCATTATTTTGATGCATGGTCCTTGGGTGTATTTTGGCCATTAAAGTATACTGAAAGAGTCCTTAACTAAGACTAAAACTACTCCTGTTATCATAATTAAGTTGGACAAACTAAAGCTATTAATAATGATACCATAATTTAGTGGAGTAACAATAAGCATAAAAAAATGGCTTAGGGTTCAATGTTCTTCCATACCCCACATGCACTTTTGGCATCAGACTCACCTGCAGCCTCGGAATTGATGACCATGAATATGGTTCCACCAAAATCTCTCACTTGTATATTTGCAGTTCTCCTAACTCTGCATTATTTTATGTGCATATATCTTTAACTATATATATTATACATAGGCGCGTCTAGACGAAGGAATCATGGAAATGATGGCAGTGTTAGAAAAATGATACTTTGGTTATGATAACAGCCATTTCGGACTTATTCTTTTGCAAAATGGCATCTATTTTGTTTAATGTTTGCTGGGTTTTGTGACCTACATTCTTTCATTTTCATTTAGTTATTGTGGTGGAGGAGGATTTGGTGGGCTACAATTAACTTAATTACTGCCCTTAATCATTGTTAGGGCCTTTACCAACCAGCAACTGATGGCACCCGGGCACTTACCTTTATCCCCCCACCAAAGATCAATTAATATGGTTGTTATGCTTCTGTATAGCCAATCAACTCAATAAGAAATAATAATATTAATAGAAAAAAAAATATTTCCTTATCAATGGCTGTGTAGTTGATAAGATAATTGGATCGGATCAAGCACTACCGAGAAAACACATTTACCGACAGTGTATAATACCGGCGGATTTGAAAACATCGGAAATAAAAGTTCAGCGGCAAAAATAACCGATGGAGAAAGTTAATGAATACAAGGTGTAACTAGCAACAGATAACTCCCTTAGTAAAATATATTTGTGACTAGACAAAATTACTCAATAATTCCGTTGGTATATTACAAGAGAATCTTAAAATGTTAATTCTTAATTTAATCTTTATACACGTGTTTGATAAATTGAGATGAATATAGATTTTGATATGCCATAATTTATTAACTTATTTTTCTATATATTTAATTATAGATTTTATTTATTCCACAAAAATATTTTTGAACAAAACATTCATAATTTTGTTACATTTTTTTATTGCAATTTTGGTAAAGTTATAGAATACTAAAATCTCACCAAAATTTAATTGAAATTTGTCATAACTAAATCCAAACCTCAATACTTAATAATCTGAGCTCAGTCTTAATCTTATTTTACTTTAACTTAAACTTTATTAATCCTCAGTCAATTCTTAAAATTATGGTGAAATAGTCAAGATATGTTAATTCCATTAAATTAGTCACAAATAACTTAGGATTTTTTGAATTTGTGTTTTTTATTATAATATATTGCACATATTAGAATTTACAATGCACTACAAATTATATTCTTGAATAATTTGTGTATTGTCGTGCTTGAATAATATGATTGTTTTATAATCATTTATGTAAAATGTCTTAGTAATATGATTTTTTGAAGATTGAATCTTTGCACTACAACTAAATGTATAACTATGAAATATTATACAAAGAGGATATATTTATTCTCAAAATCAAACTAAAATGAAATGTGGCTAAATAGCAACATCTTGTGCCTGCAACATCTTTTTTTATCTCAAGTTCTGAATCAAAGTAGTGTTTTAAAATTCATGTGGAAGAGTAAAAAATAAACATAACATCCTTCTTTGCCACACGTTAGAAACTAGAATCATTAACTTTTATAGTATCCCCTTTTGTTGTGTTATCAGATGCATCTTCAAAGTCTCAAATTTAGATAATGACATATTATTCTTGGAATAAGCCTTATAATATCCTTTTTCATAGCACAATTCATTCTTTGAAACTTTAGACATTGCGTCATTGATCATTACCCTATTATGTGTGACATGTGTTACTAGCCATGAGCCACTTCTGAATTCATGATTTATAGAGGTCCGAAAGCTGCCTTTGACCTACTCAAGCACATTTAGTCTTCAACATAGAACATGTCTTTGAAAAGTCAACAAAGAAGTCATTTGTGACAAACAATGGAAGAAAAAATAACTTTCTACCAATGTCTAAAGGGTGTGCAGGTACCACAAAGATACTCTTCAAATGTTAAGAACCTAGTATATATGTATAACTTGAAGCTAGTTGGCTTGAAGTCTCATGATCATCATATTTCAATATAACAATTGTTGTCGGTGGCTATTTGTGTAATTTTACCCAAAAATGTTAGACATACTATAACTTATTTGTATTAATTTTTCTCTTCAATTTGTAGTAGAGTCATTAACCCTCTAAAGTTAGATGGGCTTCAAGATGAGATTATTATTATTTTATGTTAATTGGAGATGTTTTTTCCTCTATCCTTGTTTGACACCATGGTGTATTTACCTTTTCATCTAGTAAGTGAAATTAGCTTTTGTGGACTAATATACTTAAGATGGATGTATCCTGTTAAGTGTTATATGAAAATTTTGAAAGGGCATGTCAAGAATCGATATCGTCTTGAAGCTTCAATGATTGAAAGGTATATTACAGAAGAAAGTATTAACTTTTGTTCATAGTACATAACGAAAGCAAATCCTATAGAGTTTTAGGCTAAATCATGGCATAATAGGTGTTTTATAAGTAAGTGTGCACGAGGTTTACGTATGGTAACCAAATCTAATTCAAAAGTATTGCAAACACATTTATATATACTAAACAATACAAATGAGGTTATACCTTACTTATTGCTCAAAATCCATTATGAAGGATGAAAACCCAAGACAACCAGAGAAATGGGTGTTGCTAAAACATAAGAAAAAAACTTTCATGCCTTGGTTTAAAGCTGAGGTTTTAAAAGATTCAATAACATCTGAAATATTAATATGGTTGGCAAATGGATTGAAGTTTGATGTCCTATGTTGTATCGATTACAAAATCAACGATTGTTCATTCTATATGAAGTCTTTGGATGAAGAAAAGTACAATTCAAAATAATGGAATCACTCTTGCATCCGAATTACTAATTCTCAACTTCAAAAGATCAAAATTCCATAATTGGATCAATGTTGTACTATGAGGTAATTCAAGAGATTTGAGAGGTTGATTATAGTAAGTTTTTTGTTCCAATTTTCAAGTGTAAGTGGGTTAACAATAAGATTGATGTGAGAACCGATAAATTAGGAATCACGTTGGTTGACTTTCAGAAGGTAGGTTATGGAGGCGAAACATTTATCATGACACATCATGTATCCCAAGTTTTTTTATGTCAAAGACCCTACACTAGAATATTGGTCAACTGCTCTTCACTAGAAGAAACAAATGGAGCTTAATGAAGACATTCTAGCAATCTTCATATTTGTGACACCTATTCATTTACATCAATTATGATTAATAAAGATGATGAGGTTGATGATATACATACAACCATAAAGACCACAACAAGGAAATATACATACGACACACACATTTGTATGAATTTGTTAGTTTTGTTAATTTTGATAATTTTGTATGATTTTTTTGTTTATTAAATTATTAGGTTAATGATGTATGTTATTAATGTTTTCTACTTTGTTTTTTTAATCGAGATATGATTGATGATCAAGATCCTTTTAGTTCAAACGTCATCTTCACAAGATATGCTAGAGGATCCACCAGACTAAGGTCTATCTTACTCAAGACATGTTAGTTGTGGAGGACATTACTCACTATCGATGTCAATACTGGTGTGATGGTATACATGGATTAAAAGTTTTTGGTACAAAAGAGATGAAAATCCTTGTACCAAATATATATGATTGATGAAGAAAGAAGGTCAGTACACTTTAGTTCATAAATATGTTAAGTGATTAATTAATACAACATTAACTATTTCATAAAATGTTGTCCTATTTATGGCAAGATGTCAGGAGAAAAAGAGCACAAGCTATTCAGGCTCAAAATGTTACCCCATTTATTGTCTCATGGAGATTATCGAAAACTTGATGAGAAAACTATGATGAAGAAGGAGAAAGTACAACCTTTACCTACTTTTGAGAATGATACAGTGTCATTCAACCTCCATCATCATCATCTTGTCACTAAAAATGAATTCTGATATAGAGAACTATTCCATGACAACAATGCTAAAATATTCTTATACTTTCTTAGCAAGTGTACCAATCTAAATAGTTACAATGATAAGTAAGATATCACATTCTTCAAGGACTGGAGATTTCATAAAAATTTTACTGGAGATTTTATAGAAATTTTCTTATCTTGATTACAAGTTCTATATTGGCTATATGCATTTATACAAAAATTTACATATTTCAATGATAAAAGTGAACTGTAAATGACACATAAATAAATGGAAAAAAGATAAATAACAATGACCTATCAATAACCTTAAAACTACATGTCCATATATCACTTCAATCATCTAATTTACTAAATTAAAATATTCAAGTCAAGACAATTATTTAATCTTGAATAATTTAAGAACTTGGAACTAATGATCAATCCATTGATAGTCAACTTAATCTTTTATACTAATTTCAAAATATAGAATATTTATATTGTTAATAATAGTGATAGTATGTTTCTTAGGAGAATAAAAATATTTATTTTCTTTTTAAGAGAGAATAAAAACACAAGTGAAAAAATACTTTCTCCAACAAAATTTTATATCACTTTAAAAATAATTGACATTTTAATAAAGAATACTAATACTTTTAAGATTGATAATATTATATTTAGTTAACTTGTAAAATCTTTAAGATTAGACCATGAAAGAATATATCTAAAAAATAATACTTTCAACCAGTTTCCCTTGACCTGTCTAGAAAGTGGTGCTTTTATATTTGTACTCCTTACCTAATAGTTTTATTCTCATATGTATTTTTTTTACCCCGCACTTTACACCATTGGGGCATCTCTCTCTCTTTTTCTCTCACCCTTAATTTTAAACTGTCACACTTTCAATGAAAAGTTCTACAACTTACTAATGTGGCATACACTTTTTTATGATGATTAAAATAAATTTTCTATGCAGTTCTCGAACTGACATAAATAAAGTCAACATAGAAAGTATAAAAAATTTATAATGTTTACATTATCTTATCTTATCCAATATAAAAATTCATTTTTAATCAATTTGAAAAGTTTTTTACACTATAAGAAAATTTACATTTAGTTGATGTTACCAAGCAAACATGGACGTTACTTAGTAAACAGTCAAATTTTTTATAATGCACATATAATGAACTTTCAAATCATAGATGCTAATTCTCTAGTGTCGACTTTTAAAGGCCAACTCTATCTAGTAATAGCAAAGCGGACTTTATGTAGCAACGACTAAGCCGACTCTATGAAGAGTTGGCCAAGTCAATTCAATATAGTGTCAGTTAAACAAACTTCAAACAGTGTAAAAGTGGGGATTCTCAATGTGGTGTAACATGTTCACTTTTTTTTTTGGTGAATAAGTTATCATTCACAATTCCACCTCTTTCATCAAAAGGTCCACCAGGTGGTTTCCAGGCTTCCAATGAAATTAACATCAGTGGTGAGCAGGATCCGCTTATTCTTTCTCCTTTTAATTTCTAGAGGGACACTTCCCTTTTTCTTGTGAGCTCTTCTAATGACACATAATGAATTGACACAACGAATCAAAAATAAAAAATATAAATGAAAAAAACTGACACTTGAACACCCTTACAAATAGAAACAAAACATACTCACAAAATATATGATTAATTTATTCATTAATTTTAGTAAAAAATTAAACATAAACATGAAATATGAAATGTCAATTGTAAGAAATTCTAAAGTATGAAATATGACTTCATTCTTATATGCCTGCCAAAATCATGCTTTTATGCCTTAGATTAAATATACTTATATCCTTATTTTAAGTTACATATAATATTAGCGTTAACTTAACAAATATAAATTTAAATAAATATTAAAAATTATAATAGTATCGAAATCATTACTAACTGAATTAATATAAAAAGTTAATATTAGTGTTGATTTAATCGATGCTAATATAAATATATATAAATATTAAAATCAACAATATTAATATCGACTAAACTTACATTAAATTTTATAAATATTATAAAATAAATTATATTACTAAATGTTAACAAAAAAATATAAAAATGAATTAAACTACTTAAATATTAAAATAATATAAAAAATAATATTAGTAAATTACTTGAATAAATATAAATATTAAAATTAAATAAGATTAAAAAATTAAAAAAAAATTAACGTTGAAGTTAGGCCAACGTTAATTTATTTATTTTTTTATGAATTTCAAATTTATTGAAAGTTATTAGTCAAAATACAGAAAATAAAATAAAATCTTAGTTGTTGAACCATGAACTTTTTCTTCATCATGACTATTATCAATTACGTATTGGCTTCTTCTCAAGGTAAGCTGGTAAATCAACCTCACATAATATATGTGTGTATATATATTATTGTCAAGTACCCTTAACTACGAAGGAAATGGAGTATGCAGTGATCTGAACGATACGCGGGCCAACTCCTTTCATTGAAATGTGGGGTGGCATTGGCTTTCGAAAAGCATTTCTATTTCATTTTTAATTTTTATAAAAATCCTTTAAAATTTAATCATTTTATTTTTATATTTAGTCCTTTAAAAAAATTAAAAAATACCTCCACCTGTGACGATTTTGACTCTAATAACGTGATCCATTAATTGCTTCTAATTAAATTCCATTCTCAGTTTTATAAGAAATAGAATTAGGTGGGAAATGCTTAAACCCAATTAACCATTAAATTGTAGATTATTTTTATCCAAAAACATAAATAAATAAAAACTATAATAATTTTACATATACATGTTCCCTCGCTACGCGTGTTTGTAATAATTTATACAAATAAATATCCAATTTGCAAATACTCACAGTAATTCCTTATCTTCTTCCTCTGCTTTTTTTCTACCTTTTTAGTTGTACGTCTTTATTTTAATGCATGCGATTATGACACGAGCCTTTATATTTTATCTTGACCAAAAGCCATCGATATACACGAGCTTGGGTCATATTCTCATAGCAACGTTGGAGGCATGCACATGGTAGGGTCCAATATTTTAGGGTTCATAGGGTAGGGGCCAATATGTTTGGATACCTTAAAGTACATCATACACACCACTTTCATTCACAAAACACAACCCATTTATCCAGTTTTGGTAGGGTTGAGTTCACCCTTCAATAATTTCTGCAACACACTTAATCTTCCCCATCAAATTTTACCTTCATATACCATCACTTCTTCATACATATTCATTATTATTGTTCCTCTTGCGTAGTGAAAGATATGGGTTCATACACGTTTAAATCGGAATATAAAAATATTATATATGGGTTCTTAAGTATTCATTATCCAGTTGTTGTATTGTTTTGATTATTAAGTAATTAGTAAAGGACAAAATAAAATATTTTCTTGACCGATATAACGATAAATGATTCATAAAACGCTTGTATTAAATAATTGCGTCAGACCAAAGTGCCTAAATACTTTAACAGATTAATTATATCAGAGTTTATTGTTAACGAAATTGTTTGTATTGGAGACTACTGGTTCATTCGCCCTAGTTGATGAAATCCATACATTACTAACGTTTTTGGAGATATTTGCATATTTTCAACTAAAGAAATTAGACAACCGTTAAATAATTAATGATCAAATTGCATATTCATTGTCTCGTACTAAAACCTACAATAAATAAATAAGAATAAATGCGTATGAATTGCAATATGCCAAATAAAGAACATAAATAGCTAAAGAAGTTGGAAGAAGAACTTATTGTCTAAGCCAACTGCCATAGACAAGGACTTTAAAGGATTAAGGTTGCGTGCTAAGAATCCATGAATATATTCAAAGAATGTGATGGCCACGCCATTTTGAAGAGAAAGTAAGACGTACAACAAACTATTTAGAACGCCAAAATTACACGTTAATCATGTTTTAAGTATGCTCTCAAATATCTATTCGTTCAAGTTTAAAGATACTTATATTCAAATTAAATTATGAGATATTAATAATTCTATGAATAATTTTCTAATTTTTTATTTTTTTCGTGACAACGCAGGGAGACAACAAGCAAATTGTACTCTAAATTTTGTAATTGGATACAAGTTTTACAATTGAAACCAATTAGGTGATTGTTAAACTTGAACAATATGGTGATAATATTATGATGTGACAACTCGGAAGAATGTATCAGAAAAAAGTGTTTTTAAATATTTTGAGCTAGTGTTAAGTTTAAAAGTCAATTTATAAAATATGTTTAATAAGTGTTGATACTGGAACAATTTAAAAATATATAATTGTGAACTATTGTATTCACATTTACATATTTTAGGTATGTCTATTGGTTCACATTTAAGGAGAATAGTTTTCTACTATCAAGAAAATTGAGATAGCTAACGAAATGAAAATTTGTTATAAGGGGTTGTATTATAAACTTAGTATTATATTATATTTTTATATTTGTTTTCCTTTTAAAGATATGCCATTAGGGATTGAGATATTTTTAAAGTTATAAAGAAATTTCTTATGGAGGCAACGGAAAAAATGTCTTAGGTGAGTTAAGAAATCATGTAAACTAAAAAGTTATGGAATATTAGGTGTTAAGAATCTTGACTTTTTCAATATTTTTCTTTTAGAATGGCAATGAAAGTTATTTCACCAAAAGAGAAATGAAATACTGTGAAATATTAGGTGTCAAGTTTTTTTTAGTAGAGTTTTATATCTATAAATTTTTTTTTACATTTTTGTATAAAAGTTGGAGTACTATCTTGTATTCCATATTAATTTTATTTTTTATTGTTGATAGAAAAAAAATATTAAACTCTTAGCATGTTGCATGGACATGAGTAGAAAGTGGGAAAGTAATTAAAATGTCTTCAATAAGATAAAAAATTGTAGTATATTGAAGAATGAATAGTTCGAAGTAGTTTAATATGTAAAGATAACGGAGAACGAAAAAAATAATATTATTAAATTTTGGTATGATGAATGATGTAGGGATGACAATTTATGTAATAAGTTTCCTAAATTCTAAATTGTATGCAATTTAGGGCAACAAAATAATAATATAAAAGAAGTAGGAGGATCGAGGGATGAAGGGTATGAAATTTCATGTTGGAGGAGGAGTGATTTGAATGAGAGAGAAAATTAGTCAAAATGATGATAACAAGTTTTTACTAGGAGATATAATATTAACAATACCAAGAGAGGTTTGGACGGTTGTCACTTAAATCAGCATATGAAGGTTTGCATACTGACATTAGAAGCAACCAAAAAATAAAAATGTAAGTGTATATTTAGTGGTTGAAGGTAATATCAAATATATGTTTTTTAGAATAAAGAATAATAGAAAATATTATATCGACTAGACACCATATTCATAGTTAAGAGAAATTTAGACTAAATCAAGTAAAGTGTTACGTCATCATGTAGAAATGGCTTAAAATATATCTCATTTTTTATCAACAAATATATTCTGAAAATATGCAAATATTTACAAAAGTAATAGAGTTTTGCCTACGAATTGCATAATTGAGTCAAGTTTTTATACTAATAGAGTATGCATCATGTATGCTCAACTAGACTCCTTCAAATACATAACTCTAACTTGGATATATTACAAACTTCTCACCCTTATATATTTCATAACTTGAGACTTTATAATTACTTTTAAATATTTTTTTTATTGAAAGTTTGTGTCTCTTCATCTTATACAATTCTAAATGTTATGATGGTAAGGGCAACAAGTAGAATATTCAGGAAAACATGAGTATTGATCACAAGCCTTAAGAAGCTTTCAGGCCTTGAAGGTAGATATAGGAAATTCACCATCTTCATCAGGTTCCTCTTCCAAGGTTTTATAAATTTAGACGATTCATTGCAGCTCCTCAAAGTTAAACCTAAGAGTCGCAATAAACCTTCCTTCTCACTTCAACTCCTTCTCTCAAAGTCTTCAACATATATGACATATGAATGTGCAAATGATGCACACACTAAGATTTGAATCTTGGGTCCCTTTTCCATAAATGGATTTTGTGTAGCAATAGTTTTCTCTTTTCATTGCATCTAAGTTATCCTTCCTTATCTGCAAGACAAAAATCAATATCCACCTTTCCCTCGCTTCCTCTCTTACAACTTGCTTTGGATTCTCTATTACCAAACAACAATTAATACCAATGATTAACAGTATACCATGCTACTTTTCAAGCAAAGTTTTAGTCATGACAGTGTATACTCCTAACATATTACCATATTTTAGCCCATGCGAAAAAGATCTTGGTTATGCGTTAGATGGATAGCAAATTGTAAAGACTAGTGTGGAATTTTTACTTACCTATCTCATTATATAAAATACTATTAACCACTATAGCTTGTGATACCTTTTTCCTATCACATATGCCATCTTCCTATCAATCTCCAACCATATTTTATAAAAACTTGGTATTGCTCATTGTCATATCGTACCAAACAAGTTATTTTACATTTGGCTCATATAAGTATTAGTCTACCTCTAGCCTCTGTTACATACATTTTGTATCTATTCATACCATCTACACTGGAATATTGGTCCACTACCAATTTACTCACACTCATAAATACTTCATAATAGACATACATACTAGTACAAATTCTAGACTACTGCAGCATTAAACTTCATTACCTTTTGCGCATAACTCAAACATATAAAGATAACTACCAAGCATTTACTCCCCATTAGCTTCACATCCTACTAATTATTATACCATTGCTTGAGTTGTGAGACCTTTGTTAGTTGTCTAAAACCACTTCAATTTTAGTTAACATAATATATTCACAACATTACTATATTTAAGTGATACTTAACAACATAAGTTACTATAGCATGTGACATGTATTTCCAACATTATAACCACATTTAATCCCATTTTTTATAGAACTAACCTAATTTTGGCATGGCTGAATATTAATACCACATTTTGAATTAAGCTTATAGCATACATCTCAGTTCTTAATATTTGCTCTTATTCCTTACTCTCTACATAGCTCTTGACCTTTCTTTTGATTATTACTTCAATGATCTTATGCACTCTATTTTGGCATAGGTGACAATTAGAATACAAGGATATCACTTTTGAGAATTTATGTCTCATTCATGCCCACACTTTCATCTAGGTCATACAAAACACTTCTTCTGTGTCAATTGTGTCATTTCTAAATACAACTACATTCCTTTTATTCGATATATTCCAAATAATAACAGTTACCACAAATCTCTATACCCTATTCCCTTTAACATTAAGTTACATTATTGTTGAAAACGGGCCTCAACTTGGTTATGATATACTATGTTTACCCTTATCCACCTATCAGACATGTTCCACACTCAACAACCTACAACAAAGAAATAGATGGTTGACTTTTTCCTCCTTCTCTTCAACATATATAATTTTCAATCATTATTCTCTTACATGTTAGGTTTTTCCTTGTTGTCACTCTATTTAAAATTAACCTCTATAGAAGATTATGTACAAAGGTAAAGACCTTGACTTTTCAAAATAAATTGTGCATATTATTATCTTCTCCTTTATAATTATTCACTTTTCAAAATAAATTGTGCATATTATTATCTTCTCCTCTATAATTATTCTACAACTTTTTATATTTTGATTTAACTGTATATGATTCTACCTTATCATCTCTTTACACCTATACATCCTTCATCTCTCTAAATAATGAATTATGTGTTACATCTTACTTGAATGCTAATACTTTAGATCTTTCCTATTCAAACTAGTATCTCCTCCAATTCATACTCCACTCTTGATTATTGTCCTTTCATCTTCTTAACTCCCTAATTGTTGCTTCCTTCACATTTGTATTTAATATAATCTAGGAAATACGTGAGTGGTACTTCTCCCATCCATCTATCCTTCTAAATTTTTATCTTAATTCTTGATCCCATTTTCCAAATAACATTCTCATCAAACCAGTTTCCTTTTTCTTCTTCTTCCCCATATATATGATGTAGATCTTAATACCACCAAGACTCATGCTCAATACTACTTCTCTCATTCAAACTTGTCCATGATTCATTCTTTGATTCTAGAATATCCTTCCATAAGTCTTGTCTTTCCATTTTTAGTCTCCACTTCCTCTTAGCCAATAAAGTTATACTAAGTTTTTTTATATCTTTAATCTGTAACCCTCCCTCTTCCTGTTGGTTTACATAGATTTTCTTACTTAATCCAAGCTATCAAACCCTTAACCTCACAAAAAGCTTATTCATAGATTCCTAATCTCAAAGCATACACATGTTGAGGCTTTAAAAGATGATGTATAATATAAGGATAAAGTTATAGTAACATTTATTAGGCATAATCAACCCACGAAAGACAAAAACCTACCTTTCCACCTTGTCAGTTTCTTCTTGATTTTGTTCACAACATATTTCCAAAAGTTTTGTTTGCTTATATTTTCCCCTTCCTAAGTAATTGAATAGGACTTTAGGCTACAATTTATGATCTCTTAAAACCTTTCTAGTTTATCCTCCTTTATACCTAAACCTTCAATTTTAATTTTATATAAATTTATCCTAAGACCTGATACAAGTTCAAGGATCTAAATATGCCTTTTATTACTAGTACGTTTTGGATCTTTGCATTACACACAAACAATGTGTCACTAACAAACTATAACATATTAACCTCAACCATTTTTCGCCCTACTTTCACTTCTTCTAACATATGCTTCCTAACCGTTTGTCCTCCAATCTTAGATAGACCTCCAATAGCTATTAGGATAAAAAATGAGGCTAATGGATCACCATGCCTTAGGCTTTTTGTTGGAAGAATTCATGAGTTGGGCTACCGTTGACCAGAATTAATATTGTGGATGATTTCAAACATCTCTTCATCCACTGAATCCATTTATTACAAAAATCAGAATTAATTTGGGCTTTGTGCACGACCCATTTTAGGTCTTAACTTTTGATTGGAATTATTTAATACACTATAAAGTTGCACATTGAACTTGCATTTTTTTTGTCATACTCCATTTTTGTTTTGGTGTTTCTCTGTCCTCCTTTCTCTCTACCATTTTGATTACCTTTGAAAAATTCTTTTATAATGCTAGGAAAACCTCTCTAACATTTTGTTTCATTAGCTATTGATAAGTATCAATTTTGAGTGTTTTTATACATGAGAAATATTGAGTACTTGTGGGTTTAAGTGTTATTTAAAATAGTAATTACTCCCAATTTTAGAGTTTTTGGATTTAAATTTATGTTTTGAGTCATGAGTT
>Ga0099824_1005145_pt1 | contig 18545 bp, 6 predicted proteins | sample SiratrowhiteBW_FD_76837 | JGI IMG/M metagenome (GOLD analysis project Ga0099824, IMG submission 76837) | Root nodule microbial communities of legume samples collected from California, USA - Siratro white BW | ecosystem: Host-associated > Plants > Roots > Nodule | place: USA: California... | reverse complement strand
TTCTTCTTTTCCCCTGCGACGGTGCTTCTTCTTGTAGTTTTTTTTTTTTTTTTTTTCTGTACTCTTTTGCACGTTGGCTGAGTTATTTAATTATCATATTTGAGTTTGTAATACCGCAGGTTCAGAAGGTTAAACTTAAAAGGGTGTTTTGTTTTGTTTCTTTTGCGGGACAAAGAGGACATTCTTTTATCAGATCTGCAGAGAAGATAGAATAGCTTAGAGCCAAGTGAGTTTTGATTCAACTTCCTTTATCTTCTGATAAAATTTGAATTTTCTCTGTTGGCCATCTCCTCTGAAAAGTTGCTACGGAATAAAGAGCCAAAAGATGCACCATATCTGCTAGAAGTTGAACACATGTTATTACTTTTTTCCTTTTTTCTTTTTTTAAACAAATTAAATAAATTTTGTTCCCCTTTTGTTAACTTAAAAACACAACCTGCAAGCTCATTCTTTTATGCACAAGTTTCTCAGTGTCCGCTTCTACTTTCTTAGACAATCTTCTAGGAATCTGATTTCCTTTTCCAGTTTCCACAAATTTTTTTTTTTTAATTTTCATTCTCTTTTTCGGGTTCTCCCTTTGTCTTAAGGGGGAAATAGTGGCTTTTTTGTTTAAACTAACAAACTTGTGGTGATTCATTTCAGTCTATAGAGAAGTAGTCTTGTGTTGCTGTGTAAATAAGGTAGCAGGAGAAACTCCTCGTTCCTACTGCTGTTAATTTGAAATGGAGTTTCTACACATTTTCTCTTCCATTTCCCTTTTGTGTTTGGTTCTGTGGCAAGGAAGTGGCGAGCCTGTTGAAGATAAGGAGGCGTTGCTTGACTTTGTGAACAAGTTCCCTCCTTCCAGACCTCTGAATTGGAATGAGAGTTCCCCCATGTGTGCTTCTTGGACTGGTGTGACTTGCAATGAAGACAAGTCCAGAGTGATTGCAATTAGGTTGCCAGGGGTTGAATTTCGTGGCGCTATTCCACCTGACACTATTAGCCGTCTCTCAGCACTGCAAACTTTGAGCCTCAGATCCAATGTGATATCTGGGCATTTCCCTTCTGATTTTTCCAATCTAAAGAACTTGTCTTTCCTCTACCTTCAGTTCAACAACTTGTCTGGGCCTTTGCCTGATTTCTCGGCCTGGAAGAACCTCACTATCGTCAATTTGTCCAATAACCATTTCAATGGCAGCATTCCTGTCTCCCTTAACATCTTGCCTCAGCTTTCTGGTTTGAACCTTGCAAACAACTCTCTTTCTGGGGAAATTCCTGACCTCAACTTGTCAAGATTGCAAGTGCTGAATCTCTCCAACAACAATTTGCAGGGAACTGTTCCCAAATCTCTGTTGAGGTTTCCTGAGTCTGCATTCTCTGGGAATAACATTTCCTTTGGAACTTTTCCCACAGTTTCTCCGGCACCTCAACCCGCTTTTGAACCGTCTTTGAAGGCTAGGAAGCATAGAAGGCTCAGCGAAGCGGCGCTGTTGGGAGTGGTTATTGCTGCTGGTGTTTTAGTCCTCGTGGCTTTTGTTTCTTTGACTTTTGTGTGCTGCTCAAGAAGAGGTAAGGAGGATGAGGAAACCTTCAGTGGGAAGATGCACAAGGGAGAAATGTCTCCTGAGAAAGCAGTCTCAAGAAACCAGGATGCAAATAATAAGCTAGTTTTCTTCGAGGGATGTAATTATGCCTTTGATTTGGAAGATTTGTTGAGGGCTTCTGCTGAGGTTCTGGGAAAGGGAACCTTTGGAACTGCCTACAAGGCAATACTAGAAGATGCAACCACGGTTGTTGTGAAGAGGTTAAAGGAGGTAGCTGTTGGAAAGAAGGATTTTGAGCAGCACATGGAGGTTGTAGGAAGTCTTAAGCATGAGAATGTTGTTGAGCTCAAGGCATATTATTATTCCAAAGATGAGAAACTCATGGTTTACGATTATCACAGTCAGGGGAGCATAGCTTCAGTTTTGCATGGTACGTACTACTGTTTTAGCTCATGGCAAACTGTCTTGCAGTTTACTTATGTTCAAATCTGCAATAATGCACTTAAATCAAATATAAGCTAAGATACTTATAGTTAAATTCACAAATTTAGATGAACAAAATTCGTCATAAAAATGGATGTGTTACTGTTCAAATTGTCTCTATGCATGTTCACATTTCTGGCTTAGTTGTAGTCACTGACAAGCATGCCTAAGTGTTTAAATATGAAGTCTTGTTACATTCAAAAGTTCATTGGCATTCCTCCAAAGAATTTGACTCATTTAAAATGAAGACTGTGAAGTGAGAAAGTAAAGTATTTCCATGGTTTTAAATTAAAGTATTTGGTAGAAACGAGTCTTTTTGATTATTCAAATTATCAAATAGCTTCATGTACGGATGGCTTAGTTATTGTAATTGACAAGCATGTCTGTATGTATAAAGTCCAAGACCTTATTATACTTATTTTGACAACACTTCATTTACCTTCCTCTTATACATATGACTAATTTAAAATAAAGATTGTAAAGTGAGAAAGAAAGGAATTTTCAGTGTTTTAAATTAAAGTGTATTGTAAAGTTAACTCATTTGAAATCATCAGTGAATACAACTTTTCTTCTTTTTTTGTCTTCTTTTAATACATTAGACATCATTTTACTTTAAAAGTACTAAATTCTCTTTCTGACTTTGAGCATATACTTCCATAACATGCTGATACATTTACCATATTTAATTCTCTTTGATTTCTCTCATTTTAACTTGTATCATACCTATCAAATCCTTATTGTTATTAATATAAATATTAATATTTTGAAGTATGACTTTGTATGATTTATAAATGGTAGGTAAAGTTATTCAAACTCTTAAATATTGAACATGTTTTTTTCAAAAGAAGTCAAGATTCAAACTATGCAAATAAATTATTTGTCTTCAAACTGCTAGTTTAGTACATTCTACACATTACACAAGTAACTACATCTATACACTGTCCTTACATGTAAACTCCATTATTCTTTCTGAAAATTTCAGCCAAGAGAGGAGAGGAGAGGGTGCCTTTAGATTGGGATACAAGGCTGAAAATAGCCTTAGGTGCTGCAAGAGGCATTGCTCGTATCCATGTTGAGAATGGTGGCAAGCTTGTACATGGCAACATCAAATCCTCAAACATCTTTCTCAATACCAAACAGTATGGATGTGTGTCTGACCTTGGCCTGGCAACCATATCAAGCTCACTTGCCTTACCAATATCACGAGCAGCGGGTTACCGGGCGCCAGAAGTGACAGACACCAGAAAAGCAGCACAGCCCTCAGATGTTTACAGTTTTGGTGTGGTGTTGCTAGAGCTTCTGACTGGGAAATCCCCCATCCACACAACTGGTGGTGATGAGATTATCCACCTTGTGAGGTGGGTTCATTCAGTTGTGCGTGAGGAGTGGACGGCTGAAGTGTTTGATCTAGAGCTGATGAGATATCCAAACATAGAAGAAGAGATGGTGGAAATGTTACAGATAGCCATGTCATGTGTGGTGAGGATGCCAGATCAAAGGCCTAAGATGTCTGAAGTTGTGAAGATGATAGAAAATGTGAGGCAGATTGATGCAGACCCTTATTCATCATCTGGGAACCAAGCTGAACAACCTAAATTGTCTCAACGTGACAGTGGTAACTCTCCATCCACTCCCTCTTACTTCCCAAGAGGAAGTGAATAAGAAAGGTGTCACCTTTTGTTTGATTTGAGGTGGATCTTGTCCATTTTTAGCTCCATGTTCTAAGTTATTATTATCATTATTATTTTTTCTGATATTTAAGTTGCATGAGTTGGTTAAATTTTAACTGGTGGGCTAGTATTTGATTTGACCCTGGTAGAAGGAAGTACCATCACCTGCTATAGCAACGAAGTGGTCATAATGTGAAACATTCCGTTTGTGTGTGTGAAATCAGACAGTCTTTACTAAGAAAGTTCATCTGTAAGCTGTTGTTTTTCCTTTGCAAGAGGTCTCTAACAACTATTACCTCTGTTCTTCTATATAGGAATTTTTTGAGAAATTTACTTCATCCTTTTTATAAGATTCTCTGAATTGTCTTCTGTATTAATTTTCTTTTGCCGAAATATCTTTGACTATGTTGTAATGTTTTATGATTAATACTTAATGAATGTTCCAAATTAATAAGATACTTCTTTTTCTTTCTTAGAATCGGAGTAGATGATTAATATAATTGCTTTAAATTAAAAAAGTAAATTTCCTTCTCTTTTATGTCATTATTAGAGAAAATGTCTAGATATGAATTAAATTTGCAAATCCATATAGTACATGAAGACATTAATTTGATAAAAAGGGTTGAGATCACGAGGCTTCATAATATTAATAGTAATTTTAGAAAAACAAATATTAACTAGTAATAAATCTAATATCACAACTTAAATTATGTTGAATTGATTAAAAGTCTTATGTAACGATGGAAGAAAAATAGTAATAATCAGCAAACAAAGTTTGCTAAAGAAAATGTGAAGCAGTGACCTGGCCCTAATTTCTTAGGATTGGAACAACAAAATGTGAATCAAACACAAGTGTTTGTTGTAAAATGTCTTACAATTTTTTTAGGACCCCATATTTTCTTCTTGCAAACTTTTAGGTATGATAAAATTCCAATAGTGAGTCAGAAATCTTTTTTAAATTCAGATATTTATTTTAGATTATTTAATCCAAAAATTTATTTTATGTTAAAATATTTTAAATTACACAGTCTAAAATATCTATCTAAAACTTTATGTATTTATATCTTTAAAAATGACTCGGTACTCTAACCCATTTGCTCAGGGTAAAAAAGAGTTCACAGAATCAAAATACCCATGTAAAAAACTACTGATGTATAAAAAGAGCTATTAAGAGAAAAAATTCTCATAAAAACACTATGAACAGAACTAACGGGTAAATTATTTTGAAAGTAATTTTTTTAAATAAAAACAACCGTTCCAAAAAATAAAATGACGAATTTATTACAAGGAATGCAAAATCCCAAAGAAAAAAAGACAAAGAACTAAGATTTTATATACGAGTTATGAGAAAAAGAACTAACAAAAAATTGTTTCCGAACAATCTGATCAATCAAAGTAATATCAGAAAAACTAAACGCCTATAGTGACGTTGACAGTACATAACAAGATTAGTTGAGAAATTTTAAATCTTGAAAAAAATTCCGTATTTAAGAGTTTTAAATGTTAAAAAATATATCATAAATTATAAATTAAACATTACAATTTTACATTAATCAATCAAATGTTGATTTGGCGGCTTCTTACAGTAAGGGTAGTCTTTTATTCATGCATAATGCAGATTACTATTCAATATAGGCCTTTAGTTAAGAGGGCTTTCGGTTTTTTTACCTACCTTTGTCATTATGGGGCTTGTTATCGACGTGACAGAAAAAAATTATGCAAAACTATAAGAAAAGATTTGTCATGCCATGCAAAGTTCATTAATTGAATGATGAGTTTTGGGCTCATCTTTGATGATGGAAAGCATTTCAAAGAAAGCAAAGTAACTTGGGCCACCGTTGTTCGGTTTAGTCTATGCAATTACTTTTCGTTTTTCCCTGATATCGTCATGCATCTTTATAGGGTGTGGAAAATGTTTCAATTTTTGGACTTTTACACCATCTAAAATATATTTTTAAATTTAGAAATACATTATGGATTTCCTAATTCATAACTCAATCCATAATGTATTAAGATTATGAAATAATTTTTGAATTTTTAGATTATATAATTTGAAAATGTATTTTAGATTTTTACAGATCTTAAAATCTAAAAAGAATTCTAGAATATGTAATTTAAAATTATTTTTAAATTTATAGATTAGGTAATCTGGAAATGTATTCTAAATTAGATAATCTAGAATAGATTTCTGAATCATACCATCTAAAATACATTTCCAAAATCTGAAAATTTATTGTAGATTATCCAATCTAAAATAATTTCAACCCATGAATAATTTTCTTTTCTTTCCTGTACCTAAAAGAAAATTAAGGTTAACGAAGTAATTTAAAAATACAAAGCAAGGAAAGGGTAATGGAATTTAGCATTTAGGGGAGTATAAATAGTAAAAGCCTTATAAATATAAAACCCACCAATGTGGGCCATATTACGTTATGGTGGTGGTTCCTTTTTTTCAAAAGGAAAAATATTGAAAATTTGGTGAAAATAAATGTTTTCGGGCATTTTAGTTTTATTTTATTTTCTTATTTTATTTTTATTCATAAAAATGATATTTTATTTTCAATGTTTTCTGTTTTTAAAATTTTATACACAAAATAAAATGAAAAGAAGAACCAATTAAAACAAATATTTAAAAAGGAATCAAGATAAGAATAAAGAAACAATTTTAGAAATAAAAAATAAAAACTGTCAAAGTAAAAAACTTCAAAAGCTGTGTTACTTGACTTTCACCCCCAAGAAAAAGTGTAGCCCAAAAAAGAGCAAGAGGAGTTACTTTCTATTTTACCCCCTTCCCTTCAAGCAGTTAAATAGGAAAGTCTAAGAAAAGAAAACCAGGGAATACAGAATTTGGATTGCAGTAAATGCCGTACATGTTCATTCAACTATAACTACCCTCAAAGTTCATTCCTCTAGCAGTAAAGTTTCGCACAAGTTTCAACAAATCTATCACACTAACTAAAACTCTTTACATTGGTTGGAACTTTCATTTTTTGTTAATTATTTAACATTTTTCTAAAGTTAGGTTAAAAACAAAATTTACTTCAAATTCCAATTACCCTAAAAGGTACCATGAATTAGTTTCCTAATTCATCCAAAAATCACACTTTTTATCTGACCAAAAATTGTCACTTTAAACTTTTAAATCATCATTAACTTTGCAACTTACAAATAATTCTAAAACAAGTATGTGAATGTTCAATCAAACATGCACTGAAATTGAATATACAATTTTGGAAGGTTGCATAAAAAAGTTTGTTCATGAACTATCTTCTTTTGTTGGTATAATGTTCATGGGGGATCTCCAACTCTCATGAGAACAATAAAAAAGGTAAAAGATGGTATTAATTACAGGTGCAGCTAACTTTGGATAAGCAGATCCACTCAGCTAGATCACATTTTCAATTTTCCATTTATTACTCTGGTCAAAAGTATATCTAACATCAAGGTCCACGTTAAATTTTTTTTCCTAACTTACTGAACAGTCATTGCAAAGTTATTTAAATGTTTCCACCAACTTTTATAAATTACCCCATAAGAGATGTTGATGCCATCTCTTTGCATGTTAGTTTCTTGGAGTAGATAAAAGAGGAAAGGTGGTAATATTTTAAGGCCATTTGTAACTGTCAGCTACACTGTGATGCTTAAAATGATACTATAACCTATGGTTGCTTATTGAATGTTTGATGCAGACTCTAATAAATGAGATTGTGCATTACTGGAAATAAGCATATGCATATACTACTTCATAGTAAATGTGCAGTTCAAGCCAAAAATTATGAGCTTGTTACCATCAGATTCATACATTGTTCTTAAAATGATAGTAAATTAAATCTGAGGGGCCATGTGAAAGCTTACAATAATGCAGGGAAAAAAACAGTTCTGTAAGACTTTGAACCAACAATGAACATGCTATTCATGTTGAATTATCTAATTAAGTATAGAAGAATTCAGGGAGTAACAATTTGATTTTTATTATAGAACGAAAATATGTTTCATCCTCAATGTTGTGCAGGGCCAAGTAGTTGTGGTCATCAGACATATGTTACAAATTGATGTGCTTGAAAGGTTGGTGTGAACCTTTCTGCTACAAAACTCTACCAAGTTTTATTGGCCCTAATGTGTTCTTGTAGGACATGTATAAGCCTCCAAATCTATGGGTAGATAAAACTTTTTTCAGTAGATAAACTTGTGCCAACATGTAGGAAGTAAGATGTAATAAAGTAAATTAAATTAAATTAAATTTCTTTCATGAATTAAAATCAATTTATGGACAAATTAGAATTAAGTATTTTTCAAAAGAAGTATGGAGTATTTAATTTCTCAATGTTCTGGTGGTGATTTCTCAAAGCAATCTTTGTTTTGGATATGTATGACTTCCACGTGGAGAAAATCTTAAAACATTTAAGATATAATAATTATTTATAGGTAAACCTGTATTCTTTAAAATCTTAAACTTATAATTGAAAATGTCTGTGTTTACTTACATGTACGACCAAAGATGGAGTATTTCTTAATCAAAACTCAGATATTAATATCTTCTATTTAAGGTATGGAGATCATCGAAGCAAGTTTTTCGGATAATTACTATATATAAGTCGAGCATTCATTAGCATAAAACTCGATATCTATATGTCAGAAATTATTGGCAAATCTTTTATGGTGTGTCCTACTCTATAATACTGAAAATATGATATCTTATCATCTATAATTTACCAAAGAAAAAGAAACACCAAGGTTTAACATTTTCAACAATTATATATTAAACTGGTTAGTTAACACGACCATTTCTCTATTATTATACAAAAAGTAGTACGAAAAGTGATACGTAGAAGAGTCTGTATTTAATAAATAACTATAAAGGATTTTTTTATCATTTTTGAAAAAAAAGCTTTTAATTAATTGTAAAAAAACTAAAGTAAATGGCACTTTTTTAGTATATAAGTAATTCTTTTTCTTTGCACGTCTAAATGTTTCCAAATGACTTCTTCTTGTCTGTAAAATATAATATTAAATAATGAAAAGGCAAGTGTGTATTAATGCACTTTTATTATCATATTTCTAAGTTCGCTGTTAAAAAAAAATCATATTTCTAAGTATCTGGTCTAATGTTTATCGAAGCACCAATCCTTAGATATTAGTTCATAGTCTCTTAATTAATAGACTAATGCGTAAATTAAACTAAAAAACAAATGAAGCTCATTTTTGTTATGATATTAATCACGTTATAGTAAACTTAATTATGCATTCCGTGTCTGATTATTGTTATTTACTGCTGCTTTTTTATTCTATTTCCTAATATTTTTATTTAGTTATATAATCTTAGTTCGTATATTAATTTAATAATCAATATTTGATCAAAAATATTTGCGTCGCACTATAATAAAATATATTATTACATACCAAATCTAATCAAATGTTAAGCCAATATTTTTATAAAATATATATGACATACCAATCTAATATATCTATCATAAATAAAATAGTACTAAAACAAATATATGAAAAAAATGAGAGAAACAAATATGCAAAAATACATTAGGGACATTGAATTAATATTTTTGTAATATGAATTTTGTTTACTTTTATCATATTAATATATCTATTTCAAATCTTGATTTTTTTTTATTTCTATTTTTTGGTTACAATAGCATATAAATATAATTCCTGAAATTATACGTGAATGTGGTCACCCTTGTATATTTATTTTTTCTTTAATTTTAACATGATTTATTTCATTGATATTAATATGATTTTAACTTTTTGGAACGTTTGTTTTTAGGTAATTATTTTATAATTTTGAAAACGTAATTCACAAAAATATTATAGATAAATTATTCTCACTATTGTCTTATTTGAGTAACTTCTATATTCTTGAAAATAACTTTGAACTTTTAAATTGATTTGAAAAAAATGAAAGTTATAATGGAGATTATCAAACAGTTTTTTTTTTTTTCATTTACATAGAAATATAATTCCCCCACCTTTTTAACATAAAATTAAAAAATTGTATAAATATAACATACCCATACATTGTTTTATAACCTTCCAACAATCCGAATATACATTATGGATTTCATGTTTCCAGAAATACAAAAAATATTGGATAGAACATTTTGATTATATCAATTTTGTCATGTTGTATATTTATACTCACTCGGCATTCAGCGCCACTTGCTAATATTAATTCATATTCACACTGAGCACCATTGATTAGTGGACTTTGTGATATGTGAAACAAAATTACATTACAGTACTAATGCATTTGAATTACATTGGGAAGTGAGAATCACAACTTGCAAACTGTTCTGATTCTGACACATATGAGTAATGAAATGCTTGCAGATAGTGAATAGGATTAACAAATATATGCAAAAATTAGTGTAAATTATTAACTGTTGTTTTGTAATCCCTACTGTTCATAGCATTATGTTGTGTAATTTTCAATCATTTGCACATCATTTGCATTCTTCAAGTGTTGACTGCAGTCAAACTGTTAATGGTTGCTTTCTTCCTTAAAGTGCACCTCATTACCTAACGGTTCAATACTATATATACACATATTTTACCTAACTTCTTCACTTTATTGAGAAAGCCATTTCAGTACAAGTATAAAATATCATATTCATTAATATTTTAAATTAATATAAATCATTATGTTATATGTATTGTAAAAGGAATATAAAAAGTTAGATCACAGTTTATAAATAAATTCATACAGAAAATTGATATTTACTCTGTGGAGAGAGACTACTGGTAGAATTAAAGAAATCCACCTTTTTTTTAAACTGCTTTAACTAATTTTAAAATCACTATTTTTTTAACGTACTTTAAACTTGATTTGACTAATATATTTTTCATTTTGTATGTAAATAACTTTTCCTAATTTTGATAAAACATAAATACATGTACATATAATACGTATGAAATTGATTTGCAATTAAACAAAAAGCAAGATTACAATAAAAATAATTAATATTGAAAGTGGGAAAAATAAAGAAAAGTCCTAAAAAAAGGGAATTGTACGTGTGTAAGAATTTAATAATAAGAATAACAGTGTAAAGAAAGGTGGTGAATTGGTGACAGGACCCATTTGACTTTATGAATATGACAGTGTAGTGTGTATGTATGCATATGGGTGCGGTTAATTTGAAAGAAGGTTCTCTTTGTTTTGTGGCTCAAGGCATGCATAAAATTCCCCATTTTCTGCATGCATATTTCCAATGAAATCGTCAAAATTAGGGGTCAAAAAACGCAAAACAAACTCACATAAAAGCCCTTCAAATCAAATTAAATTAACCGTTACAAAGTTGGGGATAAGAGGGAGGAAGAGGAGACTTCTTTTCAGTCAAAGAATGGCTGACCTGAGCCAAAGTGTCTCACCTCACGTGATCGGTGTGCCTTCTGTCCTCCCACGTGTCCCTTTATTATTTGCCTTACTTCTGCTACATTTCCTATGTATCCACGCATCACTCACCAAAGGTTAAGCCAAAAAAACATTAAAATAAATCGCATTCATTCATACAATTAAAATTAATGCCATTTAAAGCCTCTGCAAGTGTAACTCATAGGTCTCTTATAACATGCTGTAAAATAGGCTTAAGGTAACAAAAAAAACAGTACTTTCTTAGATTTTCTTTGCCCAAATATCCCCTCCCCTCGCACCCTTTCTTCCTTCCATTTCACCTCTTTTTACCCTTTCTTTCACAGTGCAAAGCACACCAGCAATAGTTTTGCTAGAGAGCACAGTTTAGTTAGTTAGTTGATCTTATTTTGCAGCAGTTATATTTTTCCCTTTTTCTGTGATATACACTGTTAAAATGAAAGCACTTTAGCGGAAAAATGTACACATTTTCTTCGTCCCAGAGGATGCATGTGGTGGGTGCTGGGTTCTAAGCTACAACATTTCTTCTTACATCTCTTTTGTTCCAGCAGTGATGCACGCTGTTATTCTCTCCTTTTAAACGTAACTTTCGTTGAACCTTCTCGTTCTTTAATAACTTTAGAAACACTATTTAACCCATATTGACGCTACGTTTCTGATTTCTCTCCCTTTTAAGCTTCTCTCTGACGTGTTATCTCTTTCCTTTCCCTTCTTTATTTATATTCTCCCACCTCTTCCCGCTCGTGTCCACTCTCTCCATTCTCCAAGGAATCTCTCTCACTCTTGCTCTCTTTCTTTCTCTTTTCCCTTTCACTTCAACAACCCCTTCCACTCTCACCCTTCAATGCTCTTATGGCTTCTTCTACCATCAAGCACACACAACACCTTAACCGCACCAACCTCGTCGTCCAAGAACACACCCTTCTGAAGAACCACCACTATCCCAAACTCGTCCGAATACGCGTCACCGACGCCGACGCCACGGACTCCTCCAGCGACGAGGACCAGCCCTCCGTGTCCACCACGCGCCGTCGGGTCAAAAGCTTCGTCAACGACATTACCATCCACGGCGCCGGCGTTAAAGTTGTTTCCAGGAAAAGAAAGGTGAGGTCCGGCGGCGCCCCGGTGCTCCGGCGGAGGACGGGGGCGAGGAAGTTCCGTGGAGTGAGGCAGCGGCCGTGGGGGAAGTGGGCGGCGGAGATAAGGGACCCGTCGCGCCGCGTCCGGCTCTGGCTGGGCACCTACAACACTGCCGAGGAAGCCGCCATTGTGTACGACAACGCCGCCATTCAGCTGCGTGGCGCCGACGCGCTCACCAACTTCATAACCCCGCCGGCGGAGGGCACAAAAACCGATTATTTCTCCGGCGAGGAGTCTCGCAACGAGGAGCTGCGCTCCCCCACTTCGGTTCTCCGGTGCTGTTGGGCGTCGGAGGAAGGTGAATCGGTAACCACAAACGACGTGGTGGGTCCCACGAGCGAGTGCGAACATTCGGAGGATAGTAAGTTGAAAGATGAGTCGGTGTTTGGTATTCCTGACGATGTGGCATTCGGATTCGAAAGCACGTTGGATATGTTCGACGAGTGCGTTAACAACGTTGCACAGAGCAGTGACAACATATTCTTGGACCATGAATTTGATTTGAGTGGAAGCTATGTTAGTGAGAAAGAGAATTTGGATTTGGGTTTTGGGTTTACGAGTTGGCAAAGAGAGTGCGATAATTTCCAAGACATTGGGGATTTGTTTGTTTGGGATCCTCTTGTCGCTCTTTGATTCAGACACCATTCTGGTCTTGTAATTCTATTGCCAACAACCAGATGAGGGTGGGTTGCTATCAGTTTTGTTTTTTTATGTTTTTTTTTTTCTTATTTTCGTTTTCGATCGACATGGGTGGTAGTATTTTTGTGAGGAGAGACATTTTCTACTTTCTTATTTTCTGTCTATTAACACCACTTGTAAAACCGTGCGTCCCACGGAGCTACCTCTGTTTCTGTTTCTGTTTCTTATAATATATATATAATTCTTCTGTCTCATGAGTTACCTGTTTTGTTTTATTTGTTTATTTTTACCAGCAAATGGTGTGATTTACCTTCTTGGTACGCGAGTTTGCAGGTAAAAACAAACCGCCATTGCTCATGCATCTATTTACACACCGTCCAGTTTTGTCTTTACCTTGCTAGAATGGTTAATTTTCATAACATTATTTATTTACAATTGACCTTAAAGGATTATCACTTTATAGCATGTAATAGATTATAGAGTTTTTAATATTGTATGTTAAAAGGAATAAAATAAAATGTAGAGTGCAAGCCATCAAATTTACCCCTAATCTTTAAATTTTGCTAAAGCAATAGTGTTTATCAAAGAAAAAACTAATGAAAAATATGAGAAATTCACTAAGAGAAAGTAGTGTGTAACTATTTTGTGATTTCTCTAAAATATATATAAAAAAAACACTCTCTTTAGTTCCATCTAATTAAAAAATATTAAAATTTGAAACTAAAAGATATTATTACTATTTATTTTTAAGCACCAACTTCAGCCAGATTTATACTTCAGATTAAATAAATTTTAAAATGTGGTTAAAAATGGATAAATTGCCCGAGAGTGGTTAAAAATACTAAACCATTGAAATCCACTACCAGCTAAATATATGGTGTTGGTATGATATTGTGTAAATATACTCATTGATTTTATTAAGTGTATGTTTCAATTAATTTCAACCACTTATTTCTTAAACCAAATATTCACTACTCAATCAATACACTGAGCATCATGGTACTCATTAAATTACAGTGTGATATTTTTTTATTTCACCTAATATATATTTTTTTTTCTACCAGGAACAAAATATTGTGAAAGTTTTGCTTGATTTCCAACTTCATAAATAAATTTTTATTTTCGAACATTTTGTTCTATTTTTTGAATAAATATTTGAAAGTTTGTTTGTTTTTAAAAGTTTGTATAGTGAGCATTTTAGTAAGACACTAAAAGAAAATATAGAAAAGAAGAGATGAGAGAATATGTCTCTCCTTTTTTAGAACACCACTTGTAGAAACGATATTCAAAATTTAAATGTTTTTACAAAAACATTTTACAAAACATTTTTAAAGAAACACTTAGTAGAAAATAAACCCTAAATGTTCTGAAAAAGTTTAAATAATTATTTTTGGAAGGAATAATGCAGATAATAAATAATCAAGTTTCTATAGTTAAAGTAGATGTGTTTATGACCATCTTTATCTTACAATATTATAGTATGTCTCCAAAATTTTATTTGAATTATTGTTTGAGTCAGTAACATATATATCTTATTATTTTTATCCTGGTCATTTTAATTAAAATTCTCTTTTATCAAATCTTACAAAATGAAATTCTCTTGTTATACAATAAAGTCTTACAGTACACTGAATGAATTTGGCACGTAAGGCCTACACCTAACATAAACTGTACATTGGAACGTATAGTACCTGCGCTCAGCAATTTTTTTACTGTTCTTTTAGTGTTTGCCTCAGTGAAATTAATGCCATCACCTACACACTTCACCGGATATTCAAACCTTGCAAACTACTTTATCACCAGAAAATGTTGCTACCGGATTATTTCACAAATCAAGGCATAACATATTTTTGGTTAATTTCTACAACTTTGAAACAAAACATATGATTTAAGGTTAATCCTAGTCTAAATAAATTACATTTTTTCTACGTCGTAGTTTGTCAAATTCTGAAAGTGTGAACTCCATCCCTCACTTTCTTTTTTTTGTTCTTCCCATGCTAAAAGCAATCAAAAGAAAAAGACCGCTTCTTTTGCCACTCTCTAACTAAAAGCCAAATCAAACACACTCTTCAACTTCTTTCCGTTTTCATTTTCCGGTTTGGCCAAATTCAGGCTCGTTACCCAGCTTCCCAGGAAAAGCAAAAGAAAAGAAAATAAAACCATGTGAAATGGGAAAAAAAAGATTAAATCCATATTTCTTAGAAGATGAAGAGCTAGAAAATTATTTGTTCTATCTTAATAAATTTTTTTTATAGATGTAATTTTGGTGGAAACCGATCAGGTGCAGTTGTTTTTTTTATTTCTGACAGAAACAGAGAGGGGCAAGTGGGAAGATGCCTGAATACTTTTGTATGGCAGTGCCATTAACCGCAAGAAAAGCAGAAAGGGGTATAGGTTAAGCTTGGTCGTGGACAAATTGTAGATAATCTTCACTTTTCAAATTGTTTTCTTTCTACACAAAATTATACTTTTACACCGTATGTTTCACTCCCATCGAGACATCGCGGTCCTATACCCTTTCCCTTCCCGTTTTTTAACTTTACGTTTTTTTTATAATATATGAAATATTTTTCTTGATAAAACTTACCACTTTTAAATGCCGAAAAGCAGTGTCAAGAACTGACACACACAAATTCCTTTTTGCTTATGTGAGTGATTATGTAGTGAATTTGAAGGAGGTGCAATTGCAATTGCAATGCATGCGTGTATAGCGTGAAGGTAGTAGATGAAGTGAATCCGTGCACTGGAGATTTGAAAAAGGCCTGGCCCACAATCTCACATAGAGTGGGATTTTGGAAATGGGAGGCCCAGTTGGGGTTTGGGTCACACTACATTTATACCGGTAGCAATTAGGTGTGAGCCTTCGCATTCTGCATGTTTGCATTTATCACCTTCATCGTATCATACACCTACAATTAATGTTGTACTCAGAACCCTGTCTCTCCAACCATACTTCCTTTGATTGATTAGTGTCCTCCTTTTAACACACGCAAACCACAAAACTCTATTTATTTCCCCTCGCCAAAATATCTTCCACCTAACACTTTTTCCTACTAATCAAATTTATACTACTTTTAGAAATATAGTATTACCATTCAACAATAACAGCACAATGAAATAAATATTAAAATTACACATATTATTTATTGTCAACACTACATTTTTTATGAAACTATAAAAACTCACAGAATTTATGATATTTATAAATAAAAGTTGTTTAACTTATGGACCCAGGTAAAAAGTCCTTAATCTTAATTAACTAAATTTAGGTGCAGAGGAAGTGATGAATGAAGCTAATTAGAGGATTTGGGTTGATCAGTAACAGTGATGTGAAGCTTTACGCCAGCTTCGCAATGCTTGCCAACTGAAGAGAAGAAATAGTATTCACCGGGCTTCTCCAAACGAACAAGGGTGTTGCCGGCGGAGTAGCTTTTGAGAACATTTTGGGACGTGCAATTGTCGTAATCGTTCTTATCTACCCTAACCACAGTGTTCAGCCCTGGATGGTATTGGAACACTGCATTTCATTTTTCACGTTAGTCTTAGGTTTCACATGGTCTCGTTACATTTATATAATAAAAACAGTGAAGAAAGGAAACATACGAAGCTCGTCACCAACGACGAAGGTTCTGCTCTTGGCCCAATCATCGAAGAAGCCTTGTTCGCTGGGGATGTTCCAACCCAATTTGTCTCCCACAACATGAGAAGTTTTGCAGCTCACAGATACCAACAGCATCGACCCAATGGTCACAAACATCATCAAACTAAGCTGCATTTTCACCTCGTTTTCTTTTCTTTTCCTTCTTTGTTCCAATTTCTCTTGCCTTTGTTGCCTAACTTAAATCTGATGCTGTGTTGCCAATTCTCCTTATGGAGCTCTTTGTTCTTGACCGAGTCAAATTATTGAATAAACACGAACGACTCATTTTTTCTCCTCTTCAAATTATGGTACTCATATTGTGTTCCAATTGAAGGGATGGGAGTGCTTTCTGTGTTACCCCAAACACAAAACAACCACTATATTATGAGACCCCATATCAGTGTGCCATTCTTTTCACCACACTTTTCTTATTTAGAAATCGCTTCAAATTTTTACTATTTTAAGTTCAGTAAATAAATTCAATAATTTAATAATGTGAACAAAAATTTCAATGCTTATGTAAAATTATTTAATTATTTGCAATAGTTTAACCGGGGTGCGCCACACTTGCATTTTATTTTTCGTTGAACCATGTATATATATTTAGTATAGTAGTTTATTTTAATGTATTTCGCAGTTAGGTAACGAATTTACGTTTTATAAATGGATTAGAGATATCAAATTATAATATGAAGTAGAGTTAAGTTGATTTTTTAATGTTAAATTTGATTTAAAGGTTGTTTTATAAAGTAGTATCAAAACTTATTCTAACATATGTTTTCCTTATAGAACCCCTATCATTTCTATACTTAAAAATTATTCAAATATTCGGATATAACATACACTTTTTTTGTATAAATTATTTAAAGGGATATACTCTTCTTTTTCCCTTAAAATAATTTATATTTTAATTCTTTTTAATATACATAAACCTCTTAATAACATTGATTTTACGAAAGTATCTTCCAATGTCTTCAACTTTTAATATCATAGACCCCTAATTTTTAATATTTTATCATCACAATTTTATTTAAAATGACTGTTTCAATCTTCAAAGATCACATATTAAATAATAAATATTTAAAACTGGTCATGATGAGATTAAGCACAATTAAATTATTTTAATATAAGAGAGGGTAAAATGTAGTTTAAGCATCTATTATTATCTAGGACGGAAAAATGTATCGCGCACTTAATTTTTCAATTAAAAATGTAAACTAATACTTTCTTTTTAATTAAAAGTCCTACTTCCTTTCCACGTTTTATTTCAAATTTTTGCACGTATAAAAAATAACAAAAATAAATTGTTTTGATTTTATTGAAAACCTTTGAAAATAAAAATAGAGACAACATTTTTTTTTTTTCAGACCAAAACCTAACTAAGAAGAGTGGCAAGAAACCGCCGGAGCACACAGGAGCAATATACAAATAACCGTGGTTTGTTGAAAATACCAATTGCCGCCGTAGAAAAACGTTGCCTTTTCCATTACCAAGAAAATAACCTTTCTCGCGAACAATAACAAGAACAAGGGTTTTACTTTCACATTCACTTTCCCCTAAAACCCTAATTGAAAACCTAAGATGGAAGAAAGCGGAGCGAAAGCGGTGTGTGCAGAGGAAGCTCTCTCTCTTCTCAATTGCGTCACTCAATCTCCCTACGATGAAAGCAAATGCCTTCACCTTTTGCATTCCTTGCGCGACTGCGTCCTCGCCAAGGTACTCTTTCTCAAATACCTAACTGTTTAATTAATCAATCCATTTTCCTCTAATCGTTGTTTTATATCCATTCTTTCGATCATATCTGAACGAATGATTATGGCGATGAAAGTAAATTGTACTCGTTTGGCATGTAGATGACACTTTTTCAAGGATTTGCTGAATTTGTGTTTTTTTAATCATTCTATTTTCTTTTGTTATGATTGATTTTGGCCTAACTTCAAGTTCCACATCAGTGGGTTTATTCTTAGGGGGGGAGGTTGTGAGTTATAAAAGAACTCCTCCTCCTCCCATTTCAATGTACCAAAACATTCTCTTCTCCCTTTTAATAGAAGTAGTACCATTGTGTG
>Ga0099824_1005143_pt1:0-15000 | contig 18546 bp, 8 predicted proteins | sample SiratrowhiteBW_FD_76837 | JGI IMG/M metagenome (GOLD analysis project Ga0099824, IMG submission 76837) | Root nodule microbial communities of legume samples collected from California, USA - Siratro white BW | ecosystem: Host-associated > Plants > Roots > Nodule | place: USA: California... | reverse complement strand
GTCATGGAATCATCACTTTAAATAATTTACATTTAAAACCAGATCATATAGAATCAAACAAACCAAATTTGAGTGGATATCTAAATACACAACTTAAATCCAAAAAGAATTTCAAAATCAATTCAACGTCGTAACATCTCAAACATAGAATTCCATTCATGAATCAAATTAAGGTCCAAAATTTGTGATTCCAAACATATTCAAAAGGAAACCAAATAAGAAAAAGATGTACACTTGCCTCGTGACAACCAACTACCAACAGAGAAGAAAATGACTGAAGTTTACTGCTATGGCAGCTAAGCAAGGGAACACATTCCCCTTCACTCCTGATCAACACTCCAAACCATGACACAGTCCTTGCTGACAGATGCCAGAACTCCCAGAAGGATTATGGATTTTGTAAGTCCCTATAATCATATTAAAATCAAAGATGCATCAGTTTGAATAAGACAAACTTACAAGAATAAAGTCACCAAAACAACAAATATCTAAGCTCCAAACTTGCTTTTGAAATATAATGTTACAAATACTTTCTTAGAGTAAACAAAATAAGAGTAAGAACATGTCTACAAAAATTTATCCTAACTCTATCAATACGTAAAAAGATTCAAACCAAGATTCAAACCAACCGGTAGTGAATATAGACATGCTTGTGTTTCCACATCAAGTATTGAAACAACAGTCTCAGCAGCCGCAGCTAGGTACCTTCCTAGATTAAACAAATGAATTTGCTAAGATTCTACCTTTGAACTCTAGCACAAGTGTCATTGTTAATGCTCCAATATCAGTATCTCACCATCAGCATCACAAGAGCAGAGATCTTTATTAGGGTGAAAATCGAGTGACATAACAGATGAAGAATGACCAGTAAAAATACGAAGAGAATATCGAGACTGCATTGGAAATTAAATATCAGCTAAAGCAGAACACAGATAAAGAAAAACACAAGCACATAAACCATCAAAATCCAGATAATCTATCCACTAAAAATTTCCATATCCCATATAACTTTAAATAGACAAAAGCAGTAATAGATTTGTAAAAGATAATTGGAATGTTACAATTCATAATGCAATTCAGCTACATGTATTAACACTAAATATCATCAAAAACCGAAATTCCTATGCTTCTTAACAGCTAAGCTTGCACCTTAAAATCATACCATATTTTATTGTTAAAGGAGTTCAATATCTTTCACTTCATAACTTCCTAAGCATCTATAAAGATCAAAGCATTGTGTCCCCTTACAGTAATAATTACAGTGTTTTAATAATCCAGAGCCATGAATAAACATTTTTGCAACATCCTTGTAGCATTATACTACAATATGTTTCAAATCCGTAACTCACCAAGGACAAGAGTAATTTGACGTATTCTGTCCTCCTAGGATCTGTTTGTTTCCGAAGACAAACATTTTAAATAAAGATTTGCAATAAAAATTAAAAAAAACGAAGTTAAATTTGACGAAAAACTAAAAAAACTTTACCTTCAAAACTCTTCAAAATTCTTAATACGTATAAACAAACGGAAAGTTTGTTTTCTAACTTAAAAATATTTAATTTAATTATAATAAAATAAAATATATTTATATGCATAATATATATATATATATTAAAATAATAAATAATTAAAAATATATAATAATTAAATTTATAATAAATTAAAAGTTTTAAACAATTAATAAAATATTTTATTTTTATATATATAGTAATCGATTACGTTAACGTAATCGATTACGCATATATTTATATATATATATATATATATATCATAATAAATAATTTTAAATATAAAAAATTAAATATTATATAAATTTATTTAATGAAAGTATTATATAATATTATTAGTAAAATAATTAATAATAATATAAATAAAGTTATAATTTAAAATTAAAATAAATTATATGATTATAATTATTTTATTATTTTAAAATAAATAGTTATATTTGAATTTATTATTAAAATTGTTTTAAAAAATTTAATTTTATATTTAAAAAAAGTATTTTTATCAATAAATTAATATATTTTATAATAAATTAAATTTATTTTAAAGATAATTATTAATTTAATATTTTTATAAATTATTTAAAAATATTATTAATTAAATTAAATAAATAAATTATTTTTTATTTTTATTTATAAAAATAATTTTATAATTTATCATATTGAAATATTATTTTATCTATTATATTATTTACAAACTTTTCATTCAAATCTTACTATCTTTTTCTAAATTTAAACAACCAAACTTTTCCTATACTTTTATCTCAAATCCACTCTCTAACTCTCTAATGTAAGTGTAATTGTATTTATAATAAGAAACCAACACAAAAACTTTAATTATTTCAATAAGTACATATTTTCAGGAATAGATATATAACTTATAAGCAAACACATTTTGTAAGTCATGCTTTACAATCAGAGAAAATCTTATTTGTGTGACATGCTTAGCCAAGTTATTACAAAATAGACATTAAATCTATAGAGGAATTCTCAAAAACAGTAACGTTAGAGTAAAATAAACATTATGAACTAACATTATCAACATCCCACAGCCTGACAGTTCTGTCATATGAAGATGTTGCAAGGCGAGGCATGCTTGGACTGAAACGGACATCAGTGATTAGAGAAGAATGTTCTTCAAGAGTAGCCTTTTGGTTTAGAGAATCTGTGAACTATAAAACAGCCTGCATTATGAAAAAAAAAAACAAAATATCAGTGAAAATGTCACATTCTATATATAAAGAGATTAAGTAACTACGTTCAACGCAAATTTGAGTAAAATGGGTTGAGAAAGGAAAACAGTAAATAAAATTGTTTCCCAGAATAATGCATTAAGTAACCTTTTTGTCATGGCCACCACTAGCAAGCAATTTCCCATCAGAGGAGAAATGGCAACAGACAACTTTGTCAGTGCTTTTGATTTCAGAAAATGTGAAACCTGAAAATAAAGTGAAGCCATGGCGGAGTTACGATGCAGTTACCTAATTAGCAAGATGATTAATACCAGCGGATGATGTTGACCCCATATGCGTCATTTGTTCTTGCTTCAGAGTCCCTTCCTACCTCTTTCTTCTTTCTTCCTCACTGCGTTTTTTCCTTCCAAACTCTATTTTGTTCTGATATACCCTTGTGATGTACCCTCCATTTGTTCAATATACAGAACCTGATCATAATTTCACAAGCCCTTGAACCCCTTCAAGTGTGTACCCATTTGCCTAAGATGAGTTAAGATTAGTTAGGTTCATTATTACTAATGAGATTAGTTAGTTCCCTTATTACTAACAAACTTAACAGATGTCATAATTAGAAGCTTTGGAGGTGAGTGGTCAACTCTCAAGAACCAAGACGCATTGCTCCAAGAAAGGACTTCGCAGGTTTTCCTGCAACTGTCACAATAGCAAACAGTTACGACTTTAAAGCGCAACGTAATGAAGTTGTTGTGATGCTAAAGAGTGAGTTCGCACCACTCTGATATGTTAGCAACAACTACGACCACTATTGACTACCTAGTCTATGAAGTTTAACTTCTTACATACTAAAACAATGGACAATAGGGAAAGTGTGTTACTTTTCTTCTCTGTATTTTTTCTCTTTAGGCTTATGGAGGGGAATATATTTGTGTAGCAGCGGTGAGAGAGGCCAAAGAAGAAACAAGAGTTAGTAATCTCTTTTATCTATATTACGGGCTAGTCATGAAATAACATATATCATTGACGGCAAAATTTATCATGGTTTATGGGTGAGATTGTGTTGACAATTATATATTGCACATTGAATTTTTTTTTTTTTGAACAGCCAAAAATGAATGAAATAAATAGAAACACTTCAGGGTACTTCAACTTTTATACACAACAACAACGAAACAAGAGACAAGTTCTACTAATATCTACGTACCTTTCAAGACAAAAAAAGCACTATACTTGAGAACAACAATAAAACACAAGGAAACATGTACAAATATAAACCACATGAGAGACAAGACCACTCAAGAAATACATTAACAAATACCCGCTGAGGAACTTGGACAAATTAGGTTGTTGAGCGTGAGTTTGGTCTCATCTCTCCTACCACTTTACCCTACAGCAAGAGATTCTAGGCCAAAGACAGTAAGCACATCATCAGAGACACGTGCCAATCCGAGTAGGAAAAAGTAGTTCTCTTCATCTTAAACTTAAGCCAGAGTCACCCCTTTAACTGAGCTAGACTGAAAATTTCATCGGTATCTACAAGCCCACCTTAAAAAACCACTTTATTTCTGTGATTTCATAACTCCGAAACAATAGTCACCCATATCCATTTCCACGCTCTACTAACACCCTGCCTATGACCCAATAAACAGAAACTCTGAAAATTAACAAGTGGAGACTTATGTCTAACATTCACAATCCCTACCCACCTGTCACACAAGTCTTAAACTTGTTTTGCCACTTTACAAGTATAAAAGAGATGTATAGCAATTTCTACATCACCTTGGCACAGAGGACACTGCGCACTTCCTAACTGAACTCCTCTTATGGCTAAGTTGGATCTTGTTGGCATACTATCCAAGATTATTCTCTATGCGCACACTATCGCTGAAGGCACGACATTTAAAGACCACAAAACTTAAAAGGTTTCTGAAGACTACATTAGATCCTCATAATTCAAAACACTTTAGCCAAACTTAACTGTATACTCTTGTAGTTCTTCATTCACCCAAACCAATCTGTCTTGCTCCTTCGTCTCCCACTTGACATTTGTGATCATGGCTAAACCCAAACACAAATAAACATATACAAATATAAACCACCCTCCATGCGCACATTCAATTCTTAGTTGTTGGAAAAATTTACAACGAAATGATGATGCTTTCATGGTTTATTTTTGTGCCATGCCTTATTGTGCTAGATAGGTAACAACTGATTGCCCACATTAGTTAAGAAGAGATTCGTTCTTTAGTTAAGGATTTTCAAAATGCATAGACTCAGGCGTATGCTTGTGCCATAATTTTATTGTCTAACTTTTTTTGATGAATAAGCAATTATTCTCATTCGTCATTGTTAAAATGAGTATGTACTCTACAGTAGAAATTAATGATTATGAATATGGTTTGATGACTTTGAAGTAGATCTTAATAAAAGAGAAGAGTACTGTTGCACACCTCATTTGTTATATTATATTTATTATACTTTATTATATTTATTATACAGAATGTATGCTGGTTAATCTGGCATTGTAAGTGCACTTCTGTATTAAGAAAAACTGTATGAGTAATCTATAAGTAATATTATATAGGGATAACTCTTAACCATAAGCATTGGTTGAGCTATCGAACTACTCAACTTCTGAATAAAGAAACTCGGATGGATATCTTCTAATGCAAGAGCTTGTGTTATGGTCATAGGGTATGTTTGGATAAATGATTTAACTAATTTCTCATTTAATAATTTTTTATTACATTAGGACCTCATAAGTTTGACCTTGCAATTTATTTGAAAAAAGAAAACACAATAAATAAGATAATAATTAATATATAAGATAATTGATTATTTTGGATGAGGATAACTAGATATTTTTGTTCATCAACAGGTGTGCACAATTTCCAAAATCTAATAAGTGAAGATTAATTTGTATATGTTTCTTCTGGCTAGTCAAATATTATTTAAACAAAAGAGGCTTATTTAAGGTGCTTAATCAAATTTATTAGTTTATGAGAATTATAAGCTATTCTCACATTGCAAGAAGCTTAACGTGAGGTGTTCTAAACATCCTCCTAAGAGGTTTTCTTGACTTCTGCTGTGTGACATTTATGTAAAATGTTTGAATAAATTTTGATGGGTTAGAAATAAAGTAATATCTAAGCATTTGTTTGAATAAATTTTTCTTTGAGTACGGAATAAAATAAGATAGAATAGTAGAAGAAGTTTTTCAATAAGTTTATGTAAAATTTATTCAAATAAACACTTACTAATATATGCTAAATGATTTTATCTTTTGGAACAATTATGAATGTAGAAACTTCTATCAAAATAATTACCAAGATGCAAAGGTTGTAGAACCTACTCCAAGAGTATCAGTGGAAATTTCAGCAAATTAAAGATTCATTAATTCTTGTTCCCTTTTCCCTCTTCCTCCTTCATTTTTGTATTTGCAAATGATACATTGTCTCATTCCAATGATTACTTCTTCACCTGTAAGTGTAGTGGCTTGTATGTTATATGTGTGACATATTGAAGATAGAATCTATTTGCTAATTTGGTTAGATATATATCCAAATGGTTTATTGATATATCTCTCAAATGCATTCCTCTTAATACACTACCCAAGACATTATCCAAGTGATTTATTAAATAAATGTTAACAAAATTATTTAGTGACATTTTTGTAATATTAACTTTACTAAAAAAGTTGTAACTAAATACTTTTAGTAATGATTTAAAAATATTGTCTCTCATTGAAAAAAGTTACTAGAAACTTTTAGTAACATTGTTATGGTGTTATTTTTTTGTTAAAAATATTACTAAAAGATTTTAGTAACATTTATAAAATGTTATATTTTTATTAAATAAATGTATAAAAAATATTTAGTAACATTTTTATAAATGTTTTTAATGTTAAGTGAAAATGTTATTAAAAATTTTTAGTGACATTTTTATAGTGTTATTTTTTTTATTAAAAAATGTTACTAAAAGATTTTAGTAACATTTTTAAAATATTATCTTTTTATTAAATAAATGTTACATAAAATATTTAGTAATATTTTTATAATTGTTTCTAATAACAAATAAAACGTTATTAAAAAAATTTAGTAACATTTTTATAGTGTTACTTTTTTATTAAAAAAATATCACTAAAAAATTTTAGTAACATTTTTAAAGTGTTATTTTTTTATTAATAAATGTTACAAAAAATATTTAGTAATATTTTTATAAATGTTTCTAATAATAAGTGAAAATGTTACTAAAATTTTTTAGTAATATCAAGAATATCTAACATTTTGTTTGATTTAATAATATTTATTCTATAATACTAATTATTATATATGTAGTGTGATCTGGTTTTAAATGTAAATTATTTGAAGTGATGATTCCATGATGTGCAGTCATTGGAGCTTTGGAACATGACTGAGAACAAGACAATAACTCTATCCGCTCATGAAGATCTTATTGCATCATTGGCTGTTTCTACTGTAAATGGTTTGGTTGCTTCAGCCAGTCATGAGAAGTTTGTGAAGCTTTGGAAGTGACTTGGTTGTGTCATCAATACAGTTTGTTTTATCAGTGTTGATAATCATGTTTGTAGTTGATACCAGTTAGGTTGATCCATATTTCCTTAACCTAATTGTATATTCTAGTTTTATTACTAGTTTTTCATGAAGATTTTTATTTTTTTTTATAGTATTTAGACACTTTAGAAAAAACATGTTATTTTTTCCATTTTTAGACAGAATTTTTTTGTTATTTGAGAGCATAATTCTAAGTTATGTTTTCGTTAAATTTTCATTTTTAGGATTTAATGATGCAGCTGAATTGAAAGCATAAGAAGTAGAAGAAAATTTTAAAGTTTGAAGGAAGAGTGGAAGAAAGAATTTTGCTGAGAATTGTAATTAAAGGGGCAACATGTAGTAGAAAAAAAGAGAGGACACATTATTTCTATTGTCCGGTAGTACTCTCGAGAACAATATAACATTTCTTCTACATTTTCACATTCCAAAAGAGAGAAATGAGAAAGGGATTTACTGTTACTTGCATTCTTCCCACGACGTTTTACATGCTTCGTATTTTATTTATTTTTCTTATTCTTCTTGAAATCGTTTGTTTCTTTTTAGTGGTGCATTGTTTCCATTTAGAGTTCGCTCAATAATTTCACTAATTGAACTCGTTATATTCATGGAGATGGGATTGCAGTTTTAGGTTTTTGATTTTTTCTAAATGTATAAGTAAATCTATTCTTCATTTTAGTTTATAAATTCTTAGTTTTGTTTTTATTTTCATTCATTTTAATTTTTATCTCTTTGATATTTTATGATGTTTACTTTCGCTATTAATGTTTTTTTGTTTGTGAGTGTTTTGGGTTTTTCCAAATGTTTTTGTGTTTGTGTGTGTTTTGGGTTTCTTCAAAGCGTGAGTAGAAAAGTCTTTTTACCATGCCGTTCATAGATTGTTTGAGAAATAGTTAGATTGTTACTAGGGGTTAAGAGATGATAAATTTTTTTCTTTAGTCGATGATTATTGATTCTTAATATGTGGAGGTTTTTTTCTTTTATTTCTTTTTCTTTTGTATGATTTCGTTATAGTTTTATTTTATATTATTGATCAATTTGAGTGTATGTTTTGACTAGATAGATTTACTGTTGATAAATTTTATTCTATTTTTCTTTTGTATAGAATTCTTTTATTGTCTTTGAGTGATCTTAGTAAATGGTTTAGGAAATTTTCTTTTATTATTTATTAACTTTATTATAGTTGTAGTGGTATTTCAATATGTTGTTACTATGTAGTTAAAATATGTCATGCCTAAATATTAGTTTGGTTTTAGATAATGTGATTCATAATTAGTATTAGATATTGAAGTTAGATTCCTGCTTGTACTTGAGTTTGAGTTTGAGTTTGCTTTTACTTTGACTTTACGTATTGTAGTTTATAAGTTAGGTTATTTGGGTTTCTCGCTTATAAAAAAAAAAATATCCTGAAATTATTATTTTGGCAAAGAAAAATATTTATTAACAAAATTTATGTGTTTTGAGTTTTTTTAGATTTAACCTAGATTATTTTTTTAATATATTAAAAAAACTTAATTTTATTTTAGAAATCAAACGTTACTAAACGGTTAATGAATAATTGATCTCTTTTTTAGTTTGATCAATCACTCCTCACAACATCTTTGTAGTTTTTATGTGTTCTTCTGATGTAGCATGATCAGTCACCCTTTCCAATGCTCTTTACCCAGATCTACCATAAATTAACTTACTACCACAACTGTTTGAGTAATATCTGGTCTTGTACAAATCATGACATACATAAGCCTTCCTACCACTGATGCATATGGTACTCGAGTCATTTCTATTCTCTCAGCTTCACTACTAGTGCACATACTTGAGGATAATTTAAAATTGATAGGAAGTGGAGTTGAAATTAGCTTACATTCTTGCATGTTGAAGCGCTGCAAGATCTTCGTCAAATAATTCTTTTGAGATAGCCAAATCTTCCCATCTTTACTGTCTCGGTGAATTTGCATCCCTAAAATCTTGCTTGTTGTCCCAAGTCCTTCATATCAAACTCCCTAGCCAATTAAGCCTTCAATTCTTGGATTTGATCTTTGTTGGGGCTTACCACCAATATGTAATCCACATACCACAACAAGATAATGAAATCCTTATCACCAGACCTCTTGTAATAAGTACAATGATCTAAGCTAAGTCTGTTGTACCCAAGGCTAATAATGAAGGAATCAAATCTCTTATACCAACACCTTGGCGCCTGCTTTAGACCGTATAGAGATTTGGTCAACCTACAAACCAAGTTTTCTTTTCCTTGTTCCTCAAAACCTTCTGGTTGGAGAATATATATCTCTTCTTCGTGTTTTCCATGAAGAAAAGCAGTCTTTACATTTAGTTGTTCAAGATGTAAATCAAATACAACACACATAGCTATAACTACTCTAATAGTAGTTAATCTCACCATTGGAGAAAATATATCATGAAAGTCAACACCTTCCTTTTGAGTATATCCCTTGACAACCAATCTTGCACGATATCGTTCCACTTGATCATTACTATCTTGCTTGATCTTGTAAACACATTTATTACCAATGGCTTTTTGACCTGTTGGAAGTATAACAAGTTCCCAAGTATGATTCTTATGTAATGCCTCAATTTCTTCTTGCATTGTTGTCATCCACATAAAACTACGTGAATCTTAATTTTTTTTTATGGAAATACCCAGGACCAAGGTCAATCCTTGTCGGGCTCAATTTAAGATTAAGTTTTAGATTATTCAATTTTTTATATTTTTCATTTGAGTATCTACTGGTTAATTTTTTATGGATCGAAGTGATGTGATCGTTATCTCACATCATCATTGTTTATTTACATTAAAAAATAATACAATAAAATTTTATTAAATGTTCAAAATTTTTGTATTTTTAAGTGACTTCCTTTTTATTTGGTTTCTAATAAAGTGATACGATTGTTTTATTTTTACAGTTTCAAATTCAATATTATGAAATTAAGTAACAATAAAAACAAATATCTAAAACCATGATATATTTATAAGTAACGATATCTATTCATTTTTTTAAATCAAATACTTTTTTTTGAACAGGCAAAAATAAATAAATAAGAAGGAAGCACTTTAGGGGTGCTTCAACCCATATACAACCCACAAAGTTTATTGAAACAAAAAATACAGCTACACAAATCAAAAAGAGCCAAACAAACTAGTGCCTCAAGAACAACAAACACAGAAACAGGCATTTAAACAAATAAAATCTAAACCAAACCCAGCAAGCAAAACGTTGAAGAGCCGAAGAAAACTGTACTATAAAGCTATCTTAGACAAGCACCCACGCATGATAAGATTCTTGTGCTTGACTCAGAAAACGAAAATGTTTATTCGCCTCAGTCGCTTGTACCAACACTGAATGACTTCCTTCAAACCACCTATACGTAGTTGTATATGATCCAGCGTCTCCAAAAGTATGGGAAATGAGTGAGCTACAAGCTGGGATATTACTCCTCGATCACTTTACCTACAAAACACACAAACTCCTATTCTGTCGATAAACACCTAACACACCAACTAATAAACCTGTACCCCAAAATTCCACTACCTACACCTATCTTGACCAAGCATCTCTATGCCAGAGATTGAAGGCACCTCACTAGAGAGAAATGCTAGTCCGAAAACGAAAACGAAGTTCTCTTCAACTTAAACTTTAGCCAAAGCCAACCCTTTAACTGTGCTAAACTAAAAATTTCCTCAACATCCACAACTCCCTTTAAAAGCCACATTATTTCTATGATTCCATATCTCCAAAACAATAGCCACCCATAACCCTTTCGACTCTTTATTAACACTCTATCTTTGACTAGATAAATAGAAACTCTGAAAATTAACTAGTGAAGACTCATGCCTGACACCCAATAACCCTATCCACCTATTACATTGATCCAGACTTTTTGTATCATACTAAAGTATTGAACAAGTGTTGAACAGTTTCTAATAATAATAAAACGAAACAAATAAGCCTGATAAAAATAAAAATAATAATAAGATTTTAAAGTTTCATTTTTGTTATTGTCCAAGTGATATTACGATGAATATTTCATCTCAATTGATAGCATATACTAATATATAAAAAGTATAAAAATTTTAGACACTTAAAAAACAAATTTTCTTAATAAGCACTTGATTAAAAAGCACTTAAATTTACGAAAAACTTAAAATTTAATTATATTATTTTTTATTTTTTATTTTTTATATTGAGACACATAAATAAGTATTATGTGAGGTAACAGTCATGTCAAGTCAATTAATGATAAAATCAAATAAAAGAAACTCAGTTACAAAATAAAAAATTTTAAATACTCAATAGAATATTTTTCTAATAGGAAGTTTATTAAAAGATTTAAAACTTGATTAAATCATAATTTATAACATTATCATTCCCTTATTAGATATTTTTATAAGTTTACTCGTAATCCTAACATCCAAATTGTAATTTCTTTTCCATCCTATAAAAGACAAATCAACAAACTCATTACGTTGTGCAATTGTTGTAATATGAAAGAAGTTAAATTTCATAGTTGTTGCTAACATATCATAGTGGTGCGAAGTGACACTTTAGCATGAAAACAACTTAGTGAAGTCCTTTCTCGGAGCAGTGGGTCTTGGTTCTTGAGACTTGACTCAACCCTCACAACGCTCACCTCCTAATTATGACAGAAACTATCTGTTAAGTTGTTAGTAATAACGGAGCTAACTAATCTTCCTTAGTAATAATGAACCTAACTAATCTTAGGCCTATGGATACACACGAAGGGTTTAAGGGCTTCGAACTTACTAGAAATGGCGGGTATAGCAACAAATTAGAGTTTGGAAGAAAAAGCACACTGAACAAGAAACTAGAAAGAGGTAGCTAGTGACTCAGATCAAGAACAAATGACGCATATGGGGTCAACATCATCCGCTGGTATTACTCAATCCCGGTCTCTAATAACATAAACATGTTGCTTATTCCGTACCTACTTTGTAACTCGGCCATGTCTTCACTTTAGTTTCAGGTTTCACATTGTCTGAAATCAATTCTGTAAATGCAAGCAGTGACAAAGTTGTCTGTTGCCATTTCTCCTCTGATGGGAAATTGCTTGCTAGTGGTGGGCATGACAAAAAGGTTACTTAATGCATTATTCTGGGAAATAATTTTATTTACTGTTTTCCTTTTTCAACCCATTTTACTCAAATTTGCACTGAACGTAGTTACTTAATCTGTTCTTTTCATAATGCAGGCTGTTTTATGGTTCACAGATTCTCTAAAACAAAAGGCTACTCTTGAAAGAATTCTTCTCTAATAACTGATGTCCGTTTCAGTCCAAGCATGCCTCGCCTTGCAACATCTTCATATGACAGAAGTGTCAGACTGTGGGATGTTGATAATGTTAGTTCATAATGTTTATTTTACTCTAATATTACTGCTTTTGAGAATCCTATAGAATTTATATCTATATTTTGTAATAACTTGGCTAAGCATGTCACTCAAATAAGATTTTCTTACAAAATGTGTTTGCTTATCTATTCCCGAAAATATGTACTTATTGAAATAATTACAGTTTTTGTGCTGGTTTCTTATTATAAATACAATTATTTACATTATAAAGGAGGACAGAATACATCAAATTACTCCTGTCCTTGGTAAGTACGGATTTGAAACATATTCCTAAAAGTGATTCTACTGTAGTATAATGCTGCAAGGATGTTGCAAAAATGTTTATTCATGGCTCTGGATTATTAAAACATTGTAATTATCACTGTGACGGGGACACAATGCTTTGATGTTCTTTATAAATGCTTAGGAAGTTATGAAGTTATTGAACTCCTTTGATGATAAAATGATATGGTTTTAAGGTGCAAGCTTAACGCTTCAGAAGAGAAGCATAGGAATTTCAGTTTTCGATGATATTTAGGGTTAGCACTGAGATGACACTAAATGATCTTTGTACACATCTATGTCTGCTTTCGTCTATTTAAAGTTATATGGAATCTAGAAATTTGTCTAGTGGGTAGATTTGAATGCTAGGTCTATTTGTAAGCTGGGATGTTGCTAATGATTGCAGATTATCCGGATTTTGATGGTTTATGTGCTTGTGTTTTTCTTTGTCTGTATTCTGCCGCTGATATTTAATTTCCAATGCAGCCTGGATATTCGCTTCGAACTTTGAGTGGTCATTTTTCATCTGTTATATCACTCGATTTTCACCCTAATAAAGATGATCTTCTCTGCTCTTGTGATGCTGATGGTGAGATACAATATTGGAGCATTAACAATGGCAGTTGTGCTAGAGTCTCAAAGGTAGAATCTTAGCAAATTCATATCTTTAATTGGTTGTGCAATGTGTTTTCAATTCAGTTTGGTAAACTGACAGATCTTCCTTCTGGTTAGGGTGGTACTGTTCAGACGAGATTTCAACCTCGTCTAGGGAGGTACCTAGCTGCGGCTGCTGGAACTGATGTTTCAATACTTGATGTGGAAACAGAAGCATGTCTATATTCACTACAGGTTAGTTTGAACTTTTGTACGTATTGCTAGAGTTAGGATAAATTTTCAGACATTCTTATTCCTATTTTGTTTACTCTTTCTATAAGAATCAAATATCTGTAACATTGTATATTTCAAAAACAACTTTGGAGCTTAGATATTTGTTGGTTTGGTGACTTCAGCAGTAATTTAAGATTGTTGTAAGTTTGTCTTATTCAAACTCATGCATCTTTGATTTTAATATGATTATAGGGACATATGAAATCTATACATTCTGTGTGTTGGGATCCTTCTGGGGAGTTCTTGGCATCTGTCTGTGAGGACTCTGTCATGGTTTGGAGTCTTGGATCAGGGAATGAAGGGGAGTGTGTTCACGAGCTTAGCTGCTTTGGCCCTAAGTTTCACTCGTGTGCTTTCCATCCAACATATTCTTCTCTGTTGGTGGTTGGTTGTGACAAGGCAAGTATATTACATCCTTTTCTTATTTTGTTTCCTTTTCAGTATGTTTGGAATCACAACTTTTGAAAATTAATTTGATTCATGAATGGAATTCTATGTTTGAAATGTTATGAAGTATAATTGATTTTGAAATCCTTTTGGATTTAAGTTGTGTAGTTAGATATCCACTCAAATTTGGTTTGATTTGATTCTCATTAGTTTTTACCCACCTTACCACCCTTCACAAGGGAATTGAAGATTTTAGCATGTTTAGACCTTTCAAACCCTGATTTCAATTCGTCGTTTAGACCTTCCAAACCTGATTTGTGAATAATTTCAAATCATATTCTTTTTATAATGAATTCTCAAAACATAACATTTGATTGGTAAATGATTTTAATTAATACAAATCAGATATTGTTTTCATGAGATTACTTCTGGGGCTAAAAATGTTATTTTTTAAAGGGTAATTGCTGTTTTGAAAACATCTGGGAGTTCTAATGCGTGATTTGGAAAATGGGTATTCTGATTCTGGATTTGAATCCCAATTCAGCTACTACGCTTTCAAATATATCCATTTCATATTTTTCTTCTAAATGTGATTCATTCAGTTATGAATATCTCAATTTTAGTTAGATATACGGACCTGTAATACAAGCTTTGTAATTTTTTTGGTAGTTTTTTTTAGGAGCTTCTTTACTGAAAATATGGAGCTTTTAAGTTTTTTTTTTTTTTTTTTTTTATTAAAGAAGTTTTCAAGTTTTTTTTTTTTTTTTTTTTAGGAGTTTTTTTGGGGTTTTTGGATGATGTTGGTGTTGTCTGTTTT
>Ga0099824_1005141_pt1 | contig 18552 bp, 9 predicted proteins | sample SiratrowhiteBW_FD_76837 | JGI IMG/M metagenome (GOLD analysis project Ga0099824, IMG submission 76837) | Root nodule microbial communities of legume samples collected from California, USA - Siratro white BW | ecosystem: Host-associated > Plants > Roots > Nodule | place: USA: California... | reverse complement strand
TCTAGATCCTAGATTCAATTCTTCAAACTTCAAGAGGTCTTCATCCATTCATCACATGATCTAGAGCATCTTCACTTGGTTGAATTCATCAAATCACTGCAGCAGTCCACTGGTGCTAACAATATGAAAAACATGTTCTTAATAATTTTTTGAAGAAAAATAATATGTCAAATAAACTCATAATTTTGAGGATTATACTTTTCTTGACCATGCCTTTTAAATTTAAAAAGACTCTATATGGTCTAAAACAAACCTTTTAGCTTGGTATAACAAATTGAACCATTATCTTATAGAAAACTATTTTGAATGAAAAGGTAAGCATAATTCTATTTAGAAAACAATAAATTTTATTATTTTATAAATTTATGTCGATGCTATTATTTTTGGAAAACCTAATGAAAGTTTAAACTAATAATTTTCTTAGCTTATGTATAGTGAATTTGAAATAAACATGATGGAAGAATTGGAGTTTTTCTTATGATCTCAAATGAAGCAAGCTAAAAAGAGTATATATAGAAAGAACTATGTCCAATAAAAGTGTTCGCAATGTAATTTAATTTGGTTTTTCGTTAAAAATACACACAAACCAAACTTAAAAGATAAATGTTGTTTGGTTTACAAGAAAAAAAATCCAACCCAAACCAAACCAATTTGTGTAGTTTGGTTTGGATTGATTTTGTTCTCATTTTTTCTTGTATTACTTTTTTTCTTTTTCATATTTTAAATTAAAATATAATCAAAATATAATAAATATATTGAATAATAAACTAATGAAATTGTAGGATTAAATATTTAATATCATTAAAAGGTAAAACCAGATATTCTTATAGTCTAACAAACAAATACGAATTAAAAATTTAAAATTAACTTAAAGAATATAAAAATACAACAAGTCAAGCGATAGTGTGGAGTTGATGGTGTCATCCTCAAAGGGGTTGACAACATCAACATTGAAAAGAAATTAAGAAATGTATAAATCAAATATGTGAAATGGACTAAGTAACTCTCTATAAAGAGTTTTAGATTGAAATGTATAACTTATTATTATTATTATTAAAATATTGAAGGTATATTGTTTGCCACTTTGGTTTGGGTCAGTTTTGAAAATTCAAACCACAAACTAAATCGAACCACTCTTTCTTAAACAAAATCCAAAATCATTTAAAAAATTTTAAGTTTTTCTTTATGAGTTTTCTAGCTTCGGAGATTTTTGATTGTTTCTAATATTCTAGTCCAAATAAAAGTTGTCCTTGTTAATGATAACCAACTTGTTTTATAATATCATCATCATTCCAAATATTTGATATGTACCTAAGTTGATTTTAATAATGATAACTAATTATGATTATCCTTCCTGTAGTGGGCTACTGGTCCCATATTAATGTGTAGTAAGACTTGAATTAAATAGAAAGTTATTGGACTCATGTTACTTATGACTCATTTAGGTTGGACACGCATAGCCTTTATTTATACTCTCTTTTATTAAAGACACCCCTTTCGCCTAGGAGAGGACACAAGCCCTCAAGTCTTAAGCTGAATAGGCGAAAAGGCTCTAGAATATTATTTCTCGCGTGAAACAAGTGACACTATAGGTCCTTTCAAACATAACGTTACCCTAAGCGTCCTTACAGGTGACATCTCTAATTAACCACATTCAAGTACTGGATATTAACCGATTGTTGTTTTAACGAACATGCTTAACTGAATATTCGAATGTTAGTCATTGAGAATTTTTGATGCATGATTATTTGCAATATCAAACATATACTAAGGTTTGATTTTAATGATCTTAGTAATTTATTATTATTGTTTTACTCGTGAAGTTATTGGACTTATATTTCTTATAAAATAGGATTAACCCTTAAATAAAAGATTAGTAGGCCTATGCTCCTTGACCTATATTTAGTTAAAAAGATTATCCTTCGCACCTTCCTTTTCACTAAGCACACTCGCATGTTCAAGAGATGCACAAGCCTCCCAACTTTTAGTTGAATAGCCGAAAAAACTTTCTTAGCACGCCAAACACATAAAATTTAAATTTTTCTTTCAAATTGTGGATCATTCAACTGTTACACATAATATTTCGTTCACTACTTAGCCGAGAATTTTAATCCAGCACGTAGCTAAGAATTTAATTTTTATATAGCGTGTAGTCAGGAATTTTCACCCAATGTGTAGCTAAGAATTTTCATCCGACTCTTAGTCGGAAATTTAATTTTCATTCAACGCATAGTTGAGAATTTTCATCTGGCTCGTAGTCGAAAATTTAATTTTCATTCAATGTATACTCGGGAATTTTCATCGGGGGCACGTAACCTATAAATACTTGCAAACCAATAAATACTCCAATACATCCATGATCCTATGAAAGGACAAGGAAGGTATACCAATAAATCAAGCCATCTTTATACCAGTCAGATGTTGTATTTGACTACAAACATACTTGATATATCAAGTATTTTTAATGTAAGTCTTTATGCACATTTTGACTTAAATGCTAAGGAATCTCGTCTTTATGCACATTTTGACTTAAATGCTAAGGAATCTCATGTTAAAACTTTTAGAAATTTAGCAGGTAATATCAGTCTCAGTTTATTTTATAAGAAATCTCAAAATTTTAAGTTGATGGGATACTATGCTCTTGATTATGTTGGAAATGGAAAAGAAAAAAATCGACATAAATGAGGAGTGTCATTATACTAGTTCATGCTTCATCTTTTGGTATAAAAGAAAAAAAAATCAAAATATGATTATCTTTCAGGGGCAAAAGTTGAATATGTATCAATATTTTGTTGTTATTTTCAAATTTTATGAATCAAACTTTAATAAGAAAAAAAGCATGTAAGGTTTGAGAGCAATATTCCTATGTTTTACAACAAAACTCCAAGACTCTTATTTGACATTCAGAAGCTAAGCATATTTAAATTAAGCATCATATATAGAAATTATGTCCAAAAGTTTTCTATATAACTTACTTAAATACTAATAGTTATTACTTAAATACAGAAAAAACAAAATGTATCAACTTCCATTTCTCCTTCTTCCTGAAACATGCTTATTAGGAAATATTACCATGATTATTTTTCAAAATTTCTCGAATATTCACAAACACCTGCTATTTATCCTTTTTAAGAAAAAAAAAACATTTCAAGTCTTTACTTTTGGTTTACTAGTTAATACCTCAAGGCCTAAAAGTCCAATTTTTTTTGTCTTTCTACAACTTGTCTACTTCTCATGCAAAATAAATAACTTTTTCTTAACTTTTTCTTGGTGCTGAAATTGCTATCACCACCCAAAGAGGGAGAAAGAGAAGGACAGAAAAAAAGATGAAGAAGAGAAGAAGATAAGACAAAAATGAAGAGTATGTTAAGTATTTAAGTGTGAGTTTAAGTTTTACATTGAGTAAGAATGAGAAATTTGAACAACATATAAAAAAAGACCCACAAACAAAATGGTGTTATTCCCTTATATAGATTTATTTGGCTCAGTTTTTATTCTTGGTGAGATTTAGCCTCAAATTACCTAAGAGAGTAAACTAAAAAAAAAAGAAGAACAAGAAACTATAGAAAGAGAAAAATAGAAAAGAAAAACAGATAGGAAGTTAAGAAAAGAAGAATATGAGAGCGAAGAGGGAGACAAGACAAATGAAAAGGAGGCTAAGAAAAAGAAGAACGTGCACGTGAAAAAGTGAATGAGAAGGAAGAAATGAAACTAAGAAAAAAAATAGTAAAATGAAAAATACGAAATAAACATATTTAAAGGTCCACAAATATACCCATGCACTCATTTTATGATATGCATGATCAACATCTTTTATTTAAATTAATTATGTTCTTTTATATGTTTATGTTGTCTTCTAGGATTTAATGAAGAAAGAGAATATCCACAAAATGTTAAGAGACCCCGATTAGAGTTAGGACAATCAAAAGACACACTCTCTTGATAAGAAAGCACGATAATATGTTGTGCAATGTAAAATGTAAAAAATAACCCACAAACTTTAGCAAGATATGCACTTACAAAAGCTACCTGGTAATCAACATTAATATATAGAATAATTATAACAAGATTTTGCTAAAACAACAAGCTTCTTGTGAATACAATACCTTCTAAAGTTTTTTTTTTGTATTTCGTTATATGATCCTAAGAATGTATCTTAGAAAACTACTAGATTTTATATCCCTCTTTAAAAGTTTGTTTCCATCAAACTCTTTTATACCTTTTTGGCAATGAGTTACAGACTAATGTCGAAAAAAAAAATGCTTACCAGTGGGTATAAAACTTGAAGATACAACGGTAAAAATAATGCTTGGAGTGTATATAAAGTTTGAAAAAGTTATAGTTATTGTGCTTAAAAAGCTGTTTAAGTTAAAGAATACTAGGGTACATACTAGAATCAACTAGGATGAATACTTATAATTTTTAGTGATTAATGTAATGTAACTTTGATATTTTGCAAAAACTAAACGTAGTCTTAGTGATTCAGACGACTATTATAGAAAAAAAAAACTAATGTATTCTATTCCTTCTTCTTTTGTCATCAATTTAATTTATATTTACCTAAAATTTTCAATTTTTATTTTCTTTTAAAAAGAAAATAATTTTTTTAGGTGTACAAGTTTTTAGAAACACAATTCGTTAATTTTTTATGTTATTTTTATAATAACAATATCTATTTTTGATAAAAAAGATAATAACATTTTTATTTTTTTTCAAGATATTTATTTTGACAGTATTTAGGTAGAAGACATTTGAGTAAAGAAACTAAAGTGATTATTTTTAATTAGATGATTAAAAATGACAATTTTAATATTATAGGGTAAAAATAAATTTATTCCAACTTTGAGACACTCAAAAACTAATTTAAGCTTATCTAGTAGATATTTTTTCTCTTCTGCATTATTTTCCTTTCAGGGTAGTATATATTTGTTTAACAAATTAAAATTGCATAAATTAGTACAGAAAAGTTATTATCTTGATAAAAGAATTCTTAATAATGAACTACGAAGTAGTTGTAAATTTATTTAGCTACTTAGATAAAATACTATATAAAGATATCACTGAAAATAATTAATGTATTCTTGATTCATTAAAATTATTGTTAAAAAAAATAATAGAAATGTATTCTTAATCTCTCTAAACTTTCTTCTGGTTCTTTATTTTAAAATATACCACTTTTAGTTTTCAAGTGTTATATAGATAACTTGTTGCCCTTTATAAAATATTACCGATATTGTTTTTAAAAAAGAAAAATATAAATATTTTTTCAAAAAGACAGAGATTAAATTTCAAAAATTTTAGTAATGTCAAAAATATATTTCTCTCAAAAAATTAATTTTTATGAAGACATAATATGAAAAGTTTCAAGAAATAAAATTTAAATTTAATTTAATTTTATAAAATTGAATTTGAAAAATAATATTTGTATTCATATTATAAATTATTAAAATATAAATCATCTTAAAAAATGAAATTTAAATTTAACTTAATTTTATAAAATTGATTTGAAAAGTGAAATTTGTACTTATATTATAAATTATTTAAATATCTTATATCTAATCGATTTGATATTTTTAACAAAAGAGAGTATTTAAATAATAATAATAATATTGTTGTTGGATTGTGGGAGGAAGTTAAAAGATGTTGTTCTGGAATTGGTGGCTGAAATGAATAGAGCATCTTGTATTTATTATGTTTGGTTATGGACCCAACCCAACCCAGAATAAAAAAGTTGGATAATGATATTCCAATTTGAATCAGAAACCAAGTTGCACATGCCACATGTGAATTGGTGGTCCATGATGTATGTAAGCATCTTCATAATGAATGGCTGAGGAAGGAATTCATAAACATGGAATCAAAAGCAATAATAATAATTAATAATGATAAATAATAATAAATTATAATAATTGGGTTTATTGTTGGAAATTTGTGGACCTTCTATTTTGAGAAAGGGATAACAATAGTTTGTAGTGAAGAAAAAATGAAGTTGAGCTTTTTGCCACATTGGATATGGGTGAGGATTGAGGAATAGTGAGGGTAAGTGTTTGTTTGGCAGCATCTACATAAACAAAAAACAAAGATTTTGGATCAAAGACCAGATCTCACTTCCTCTTTTCCTTTGACCTTTTCTCAACCAACAAAAGGAAATTTAAAATTTATTATGATAAATCATCCTGTTATCTATTTATAGATATAAAATAGAATATACAATATTAATTATTGGTATACATTGAAGGCACCAAAATGCAACAAATAAAAAAACCTAAGGAGAGAATAACATGAATTAGATTAGAAGAAAATATTTAAAAAATGAGAGATCTAAAACGGAGAAAAATAATGTTGGGAAATAATCTTTTAACAGTGTATAATGAGATTTTTTTTTTTATAGGTATTGTTTTCTAATTTACTTTTAATAACATCTTACTATTATAATACAGAATTTATAATAAAAGACACTGATATAAAACATAAACTAAAATGTTGTAGAAAAAAAAAACGTGGGAGTGACTGAGGAAAAAAAACGTGATCACATTTCAAGTATAATTAAATATAAGTATTTAAAATTTTTGGTTTTATATAATCAAAATTTTCATTATGTATGATAAATAAAATCCTATCAAATAAAAATAATAACGTAGAAACATTTTTATTTATAAAAAATTATAACAACAAATAATAATACATATATACTTTTATTTATAGAAAATATAAGACGGATCACGATCAATAGCTTCTTTGTTTTCGTTAATTGAGAATTAAAAACATCTTTTTAAAAGTTATGTTAACTCACGGGATTTGAATTTGAAATTTTCCCGTACTTATTATTAATTTTTTCTCAATAAATCTTTTTTTTAAATAGTAAAAATACACTCCTTCACATTTTATTTATCAGGCTAGACCTGTTTATTATACAAGTTCAGAAATCAGACTACTTATATCAAAGGTGATCTTTCCATGGTAATTTCAGCTTAAAGAACAAATTCTAACTTTATTTTTCTTTCTTTTGCAAATATGTTTAAAAAGAAGGGGAGGGAGAAATTTTAAAAATAAAAAAATAGATTAAAGTATATAACAAAAAAGATGTTTAATATAATTTTAATTTTGTATTTATGAATTATAAAATAAATAATAGAATAAAGTGGTTTAAATCAATTGTGTAAGTAAATATAAAACATAAACTGTTATTATTTTAATTATTTCTGTAATTATTTTGATGATGATAATTACTTTTTTAAATATTGAAATATTTAAAATAAGTTATTATATATTTTTTATAATACATTTAAAATGTAAACTTATTTTAAATAATTATTAAAAATTTATTTTATGTATAAATTTGGTGATAAGCAATCGAATTTATTAAATAATCATTTAAATAAGAGTAATTGAAATTTCATTTATTTGATAGTTAAGTTTTTCGGAAAGAAAGTACATGAAATTGAAATGAAACATATACATAATTAAGTGTAAATCTCATTATGTTGTGTTAGTCTATATAGGTACTATCTTCTAAGTTAGAGATCATTTCATCATGTGTTGTGTGAAATTTTTGATTTGGTCAAATAGTTTAATATTGACCCATTATTCTTCAAGTCATTTGAGTGTAAAAGTTGAGTTCAATTGGTGTAATGTCAACCTCAATTTTTATTTGTATTGAGTCATGGACTATTATTCTTATTATGTTGTAAAATAGTTAATCAAAAGATTAATTATGTTGGATTGTCATTTTTCTAACTAAGGTTGCAACATTTGTAGATTAAATTGTAATCATTTTGACTTTCAATTATGGTGACTCATTAGATAAATCTTCCAAAGTAAAGTATTGTTTCATCGGAAGTTATGAGGATATAACTTGTAAAAGATCTTGCAATGGGTGAATTTAGCAGCTTCATAATTTTTTTCATTGATCTTATAAGTGTAGCATATAGTTTAATCATTGTATCAAAAGGAAATTGAGATTTACAAGTTATCATTTGACATACATGTATTAATATTTTAACAACGAACTACATAATTAGACCATGACCCCTAAATTTAGGTTGTCAGTAGTGCAACTTCAATACTTCAATGTTGTTGTAGCCAAAAGTCCCAAAAGAATGCATATTTTTCCCTTTAAAATGAATGAAAGTATAATTGCATGGAATCCAAAAACAATTTAGAAGAAACACATTGAAAGTCAGCACCTTTCTCACTTTGTGTGTTTAGCCATTTGCACACACAATAGCAAGATAAGAATCACAATAATTATCTACATTAGTGATGCAAATTTTGGTCAATTTGAAGAGGAATATTGATGTAGTAAAAAAATAATTTTCTTTATTTATTACAGATGATGTCTTCTGACTCAATGATTTTAATTTGATACATGATTCAATTTATAAAAAAAGAATAGTTGAGTGGTCATATGTATGAGTTTTGAAGGCAATAATACAAATAAGATATCATTCTCACGTCAACTTCACACTATTTATGTATGTTTTTAAAACAAAAATTATTTCATGTACCATGTTTTCAATCTTTTGATAAATACACATTTTATCTATATTTTCTTGAAGTTATAGTTTATTATTAACTATTTATCATATAACAAATACGTTTTTGTTAATTATAAATAACATTTTAAAATCAAATTTAAAATTTTAAAACTATTATTTTAACATTTTTAATAACATTTGGTTTACATGAGTCTTATTAATACTCTATAAACAATTCAAAATTACATTAGTATTTCACAAATTAAATGAACTACAAAGGTCCATCTTAATGTATATTGATTTTCTTCAAGGCACACAAATTCACAATATTTAGAGTTCCACAGTCATCTATACTTTGCTTTTCTCCAAGGCACACAAATCAACAATATGTACAATTACACAATCTTCCACACATTAATTTTCTTAGAGGCACACAAATCAACAAATTGTAATATTGTAAAGTTAACCATGTTTTGATTTTCTTCAAGGCACATTGACTAATAATTTGTACCACACATTAGGAATCTCACAACTATCAATGTTTTCATAATAATGCATAATTTTGTGTACCTAAACTTTAGTATATCCACTATGATGCATCTCATTCATATCATTGTCTTAAAAACTCAAAAAACACTTATCAAATTTTGTTTTTGAGATCCTTTTGTATTATTGAATCTATTTCACCATCTTCTAAAAGTTTTTGCACATACTGATTCAATAGAGTTTGACCTGCATGGTTGAGACTTTCTAAAAAAGTAGTTAGTTATTGTAAAGATTGTGTGATTATTATTTGTAAATATTGGTCTTGAGTGCTCATTTATTTCTATCCAAACATAGGTAATACATGAAAAAAGAAAAAAAAGGAAGAAGTGCTAATAAAACAAAGTTTGATTTTAGAAATTATTTTAAAAAATTATAAAAGGAAAATAAATAATCAAGTTTAAAAATATTTCAAATGTCTCTTTACTTCCTTTCTTTAAATTAACAATATTTTTATATATTAATAAGATTATAATATACATGTGAGTGAAATTGCACCATGAGAATAATTATTTAGAATTTAAAAATGCATTTTTGATCTTTTGAACTTAAGTTTATGTTAGATGTTGATAAGAAGAATTTATGGCAATAAATAATTATATCACAGTAAATGAAACATTTTTACATCATTGTCATGATAAAACTATCCTTGAAAGTGCAGGTTTATATTAATAAAATTATAATATACATGTGAGTGAAATTCCACCATGAGAATAATTATTTAGAATTTAAAAATGCATTTTTGATCTTTTGAACCTAAGTTTATGTTAGATGTTGGTAAGAAGAATTTATGGCAATAAATCATTATATCACAGTAAATGAAACATCTTTACATCATTGTCTTGATAAAACTATCCTTAAAAGTGCAGGTTTATATTAATAAGATTATAATATACATGTGAGTGAAATTACACCATGAAAATAATTATTTAAAATTTAAAAATGCATTTTTTATCTTTTGAACTTAAGTTTATATTAGATGTTGATAAGAAGAATTTATGGCAATAAATCATTATATCACAGTAAATAAAACATCTTTACATCATTGTCATGATAAAACTATCCTTGAAAGTGTAGGTTAGGAAAAAACAATTAAATCTGTCATACTTTCCAAAATTCAAGCAAAGGAGTCAAGTGAAAATAAGAACAATTATATTAAAAATTAAAACAGTTTCAAGGTGAGTTGTATAGGGTAAAAATAATTCAATTTTATTTAATTATAAATTAAGAGTAATTTATTCTTACATGATAAAAACAGACAATAAATAAAAATATTAAAAATAAGATAAAAATAATCAAATGTGCATTTTAAAAACGATTTGATTCGATAAAATTAAGGATTGTATTTCTAATGCAATACATCGTTTGAACAACCACATAAAGAAAAAAAAATACATAATTAAGGTTGTGAACAGAAGAGAGTAAGTTTGGTGAATATTGAATAAGTTGAATTATTGAGTAAGAATACACAATTTTGTAGTCCAAAGAAAGGTTCTTTGAATGAAATGAAACTAAAGGTTTTAGAAAATAGAGAATAATTGTTGTACCTTACCAGTAAACTAAGAGTTCATGCTATTTGAAATTGAGGGTCACACATTTTTACATGAAAAAATAAACAATAAATAAAAATATGATGAAGGATTAAAAATAATTAAATGTATGTCCTAGAAACTCTTCCATTTAATAAAATTGAGCTTTTTGTGTTTCATATGATGTTATACATTATTCAAAACAAAGGAAAAAAATGTCTAATCAAAGTTGTAATAAGAAAGTATCTAATGGATGGATTGGAGTGAACTTTATCATTATTGGATAAGTTCAACAATTAAGAAAGAAAAATAAAAAAATGTGTGGAAGAAGATTTTTTTTAATTGAAATAAAACTAAGAACAATAAAGGTAAACTTTATAGGTTAATTACTAATAAATTATTGCGTAATTTTTAGTAATTTAAGTAGGAAGAAGACAAAATGAATATAAAGACATATATGTATATGTTCATCCCATCCTCGTACCTAATTTAAAAATTAGGTATTACTTGACCTATATCTTTTTCAATTGATGTAAGAACTTTTTATTCAAATTGAGATGAGTTGGAACAATACCCACCTGAATAAATTTATTTGTCATTTTTAGTTAAATTAACATTAACTTTTAAATTTCAAATCAATACATAATTTTAAAGCATCATTTTATTTTAAACCATATTTTATGTTAAAAATTTTCAATTCCATCTTAATAAAATTGTTAAATAATTTAATTCACAATAATAATGTTTTATTCATTATTGTGATTATAAATATTTAATTATTTGATTTCATTATTAAACACTCAAGTGCAAAATATAAATTTCAAACTTCTACTTTATATTTTTCCTCGTTTTATACTTCTTATTACATTTTAAAAAATATTTTATCTCAAATTTACATGAATAATAATAATAATATCACAATTTTATGTTTTTTTTATCTTTTATTGAATTTTTACACAAACTACTATAATAATTTTAAATTAAATTGCAAAACCTAAATTGAAATTATACTCAACTTTTTCTATAATTTTTTTCTCTAACTCACCCATTTTTTTTTCTGTTTTTAAAATAAATTAAGAAAAATCTGAGCGAAACTGGACTCCTCAAAAATCAAATTCCCCTAACTTTTAGCATGAAAATTCTTGTTTCATGAATTCAGTTTTCGTGTATTTGAATTTTTTCAAAAAGATTATTGAAAAATAAAATTGACTTATTATATTGTGTAGAAAAAGAATTCAAAAACTAAGGTTACTACATTCACTTTATGCAGTGAGGTTTGGTGCAATTATTAAGTGAAAAATTTATACATACTTTTATTTATAATATATTAAAAAGTAAATACATATTGTACATATTACAAATAATTAAGTATAGTTGAACATAAAATATGAACATTGACCGATACAACTATTTCAACTAAATTAGAAATTATGAATTCAAAGTCTACGTGTACAAATATCTCAAAGACAACAAAAAACTTTTATCATAAAAATAGAATCATAGGAAATTAAAAACGATTAAAATAAAAATAAAAATAAAAAATATTTACAGAACTTTTTTTTCTTTTCATTACATTAATAATAAAATATCAGAGATAGAATACCATAAGCTTTAAACTCTCTAATCATGGAGTATAAAAAAATAAAAAAGTGTAACAATGGGTAATTATTTATTTTAATTTCTTCTAAGTAATGTTCCTTGAACCACACATCCACGCAAATTCAAAACCAAATCTTGTTGCCTTCACCAATTTTACTTTCTCATCTCAGCGCCAACCACCACCACATCTTTGACCGCCACCTTTTTCTTCACGCTCCCACCAACCCAAACTCGCCACGTGTACTCACCATGTTTTCTACTGTGAAACCGGTTCCACTGGATAACATTATCCTTGTCATGTTCTTCTCTTCGTCGCCCACGTGGCGCTCTTTTACTCGATACTATTTTGTATTATGCCAAGTGAATTATTACTGGAACAGCTCGGACAGATCCAACAGTCCTCAACGCGCCACGTGTGATTTGGAATCATCCAACGGTAACTGGAAACTGTATAGCAATTGCGACTGGTTTTTCTTCTCATTCTTCTCTATCAATCTTTCTGTCTACCCTTTTTCTCTTAAAAGCCTGATATTATTCGTGAAAGCTTCGTTTCCGATAACATTTTTTGAATAACAGATTTTACTTTCTGAGGATTTAACCTTTTTGAGGTATACACTGATTGATTAATAGCGTTTCTGTCTTCCTTGTTTTCACTTTCTTTTTTCTTTCCGTAAATAGCGGTTTGTGGATACTCTGAATGATTGAATCTTTGTCAAAAGTTCGTGGCTTCTGGGTTTTTTGTTTTTCACCCTGCTTTATCTGATTTTGGAGTAAATACACGTTTTTTGTGTTTATTGAAATGTTTGCATGTGTAATTGTTTTGGGGGTTAAAAAAATTGGAACTTTTGCTGAAAGAATGGGTTCGGTTACCTTGATGGTGCCCACGTTGGGAATTTGTTTGTGTGGCTATTTTAAGGTTTGCTATTTTTTGTTCTTGCTGTGAATAGTTTGGTTGCTGTTTTGAATCTGTCATTGTTTGCATTATGTGTCAAGATGGGTTTATTCCTCTCGATTCTTGTTGAGAAAATATGGGTGTCTTTGTTCAATGTACTTGGGAGTACTGTATGTTTTGGTTTTGTTTTTAGGTGTATATACAATGTATTGCGGCTATTGGCCTTTGTTATATAACTAGTAACAAATGTTTGTTAATGATTTCAATGGCCTTTTGCAAAACATGTGAATCACGCAGCTAGAAAATTAAGCTCTCCTCGCTTTTGGCGTTTGAAATTCAAGTGTCACCAAACATTTTCTGAGTATGATTGTTTAAACAACTTGTTTCTTATTAGCTTTTGTTTTTGTTTAGGTGCTTCTGTAGTCATTAGATTTCCTAGTCTTGTGTTGTGGAAATTGTTTTCACTTCAATTTAGATGGTTGCTAACTGAGTTAGTTCTTGATAGGCTTCGCTAACCAGAGCTGCTGCTTGTTCAAGAAGAGGTTCTCAGAAAGAGTTTTGGTGCAAGAAATCGACACAGTTGTGTAAATGTCTGTGGCTTTTACTAACCTCTCGTGGTGGTTGTGGAGTGGAAAGCATCAAGAGCCAAGAATCCCAAATGGATCTTCTATAAATTCTTCTGCGGATTCGAATCTGTGGGAATCAGATGTTTTGAGGTTTCCTTTGGTTCAGACGAATATAGGGTCCTCATCGAGAAAGGTGAAGCGCAAATGGCAGAGTAGGGAAGAGAGGAAGGTGGATAGGGAATATGATGTTGTTCTGGTTCCATCTGATGGTGGATGTGTTTCTGGTTCTGAATCTGATGATTCTGACTGGTCAATTGGGTGGTTAGAGCCTCATGGACCTGGTTTCCCAAGTGATGATGAAACAGATAACAGTTTTGCTGTGCTGGTTCCCTGTTATGGACGAGACTATGGTAGAATTGTGGAGGATCCAAAAAGCAATTTGCTGAGGGGTGTTGGGAACTTTCCAGATAGTTATTCAGATGGTGAGTTTTTTCATTAACACATCTGTTGGAGTAGCATTTGTATTGTTTTTGACTTGGTTTTCTCTGTCTGTTTTGGTTAATGAATCATTAGCAATTCAGCATTTGAATACATGGATTTGCATTGAACAAATAAACATTAGTTGAAAATGTAAAAAGCTATTCAAAATGTTGGTTGTCTTTAATTTTTGTTGGCTTTGTGCATGTGACACTGAGTTCTGTCAAAATACAGTTTTAGGCATTGGTTCCAGCAGCTGCTGAATTCCATCATTAATTTGTATCAGTTAAGAAAGAAAAATATTAGCCAGATATGTTATTTGTACGTAGTGTTGTTTCTAATTTTTCTTTGAGAGGAGTGACTTCACATTTAAGGTCCATAAGAGATAAACATGATAAACATGATTTGGTGGTAAAGTGATTTTAACCAGCACTTTTTTATTTATTAATCTTACTAAGTTTTCTTGCTTTGAAACGAAAATAAGATTTGCCATTTAGTTGGATATAGGAATCTGCCTTTACCCTCATTGTCCATTAGCTGGAATCAACAAACCTATAAACAACAATGACATGAATTGGATTTTTTTAACACAATTGAGAGTGTTCTTGGACTTATATCTAGTATGATATGTGATGTGACTTGTGAAGTTGATGTTAATTTGGACTTTGTGCATATATTTGTGGTTGATTTATGCCTTTTCTCCCTTGTCTGCAGAGAGCAAAAAATATGTGGAAGACTGGCTCTCTTCTCTTAGAAATACCTGATGCACAACCATTTATCAATGTGATCCCTACACTTCCTCAGAAAAATCCTCTTTGGTGGTCCATAGCCAATAAATCATTGTATAATGTAAATAATGTAAAAAGAGAACAAAAAAAGGAAAGACATTGATGTGGTGTCTGAATATGATTGGTTAACATTGAGTCTTTGATAAGATAATTGAAATATATGAGGAGGAGATGTACTCAGAAGTGAAGGAGTTGTGAATGTGATGCTTTGGCACTGAGAAAGATGTGCAACTGCTGCTGTTCTGCTCTCTTCCTTGGAGAGTCCAAACATTGTGACTGAATTTAGAGGTGTATTGAAGTGTGACTTTGGAACTTCCAATTCGTTCATGTAAATATGGTAATTGGTTTAATGCTTGATGTGTACTCAAATTTGTACATAACTGTATATAAATTTTGTATAAGATGATGTGTGTGTGTTTCTGGAGTTTGTATATATGTTGAATTAGTTCAATTTTGTGTATATTGTTGCATTAACATCCTTTGTGATTTTGTTGAATTTATCTCCATATTCTTTATTTTTCTTCTGTTAAATTAGATGTTTTAATTGCTTTGAAAATTTACATGAACTTTTTTATTATTATATATATTGTTTTTATTTTATATATTTTTTATTATTATATAAAATAAAATAATTAAATATATTATTTATAGTTATATTATTATAAAGAATTTAATTACATAATATCTATCATTCTCTTTAATTATAAGTATCACGCTGACAGTTAATTTTGATGAAATCCTCTCCTCACTAGTTTCTTTCCTATTTTTTTGTACTTCGTTATATTTTAATTTTTTTTTACATTGATACTTTTTATAGTAAATTTTTTACATATAACTTTAAAGTATTATTAAAATTAAAATAAAAAAGTTATATACATCCAATACAAAAATCATTGTATACGGTTATAAATAATAGAATTAAAATTGTTTGTACATAAAAGAAATATTAAAATATCATTTACCATTTAACACACGGTAAATTAACGTTAAAATTATATACATGTGGCACCTAAAGCTGGAATTTAACATTTGGTGCTATTATTATCAAAATTGATACATATAGTCTTGAAAAAAGGAGTCTAGATTTTAAAATCTAGAAAAAAAAGTATATTATTGATTACTATTACTTTATTAAAGACTTTTATTATAGAAAAAGAAGTCAGTATACTATCATTACTTAACCAAAACAAATCTCAAATGTAACGTCAAATTAATTCTTAATTAATATAATTATTTAAAATGTTGGTATGCTTAAAATTTTGAAATATAATGCAAATCCAACAGATCAAACAAAATATACATAACACAAGGATATTAAGAACACTAAATATACATTAAAGAATTTGATTATTATTATTATTATTACACCATATCTTGTGATTAAATAATCTATTTAAACATTTTTATCTACTCATATACATATATAATATTTTTCAATTTCAAAACATATTAATTTTATCATACAAAAGTTATTTTTAAGTAAAATTCATCACTAAAAACGAAAATCAGTTTCTTTTAGATTATAATATCTTAATTGAACTAAAATCTCTCGTTGAAGTGAGAACGCTATTGTTTGAGCTATAGATGACCACTTGAAAAAGGTAAAACATAAAAAAAAAAAAAACTATTCTCCATTTGTTTAACCAAAAATTTCTCATTTGCTTAAACAATATATATATATATATTATATTATACAACATTTCATAAGTATCCAAAAACTTATTTTATCAGCTCAAACATTCATAACAAGCTTAAAACATCATTTAACAATGCTATTTCAATTCAGAACTCATATATAACTAATATAGTTCAAATTGACTACATCAAACCTAAGAACAACATATATTATTTTAACCTGAAATAACTTTATCATATAGAGTTTCAACTCCATGATTAACAATATCATTTATAACAAAAAAGAAATCATAGGTTGACATATTCTTAAATCTTCCCACACAACTTATTATATATTTAGACTACTTTTAATTATTCACAAATAGCTTACTTAACAACTCTAAACTTAATATTAGATCATCTTCAAACATTCAATGTCAATTCAGATTCAATCTTACATCAAAATTTGAAATTAATTAAAATTAAAGTAAGTTTATGAACTTCACTTATGAGCTTGATACAGGCTTGTCTACCAAGTTATATCTCAGGATATAATAAAAAGAAAGTAAGAAAAGTACTACTAAAATCTTCAATCAGTTACAAAACATCCCAAATACTAAATCATAAAAGAAATTAAAGGATACTAAAACATAAAAGAAATTAAAGGTTGATTTAGATGAAACATTACATTTTTCATCTTCAAAACTTCAACCTAAACTTATAAAAGACTAGAAAAAGGAACTATAGAGTAGAAATAAATATTTTATTAGAAGTTTTGATTGGTTAAAAATGATTCCCACTAATAATTTAAAAACATGATAAAATTTAAAAAAAAATGCATAACTAATTAAAATTCTAATTTATACACTCAACATAAAAATATAATTTAAATTTAAATTTTTAAAAGAAACATACCGACTAAATTAGAATGGATCTCACATTATCAAATATTTTATAATTTCAAAATTTTTAATTTGCTTATCCAATATTATGTTTTACATTTATAAATATTTTTTTAAACTTAAATGAATATTTTTGTAATTATTTCAAATGATTGTTATATTGACTGGAATGAATGCAAATTGATATGATATTAAGTAATAATTTTTTTTATTAATATTGCTAAAAATTAATAAGACAAAAAATCATGCTTTATTAATGAATAATATTCTCAAATACATTAATATTGTTAATAATTAAAAAATAAAACATTCTCTTTTAGTTATTGTAATAATAAGATGCAAACTTTTACTATTTTTTTAATATTTATCACAACATTGATTCAAAAAATTATATTATATGCATTAAATTCTCATTTAATTCATTCATATTTATTCATTAAAAACAATATAAATAATAATAATAATAATTATTATTATTATCAGTAATATTTTAATATTAATGTTATAATAATTTGTTTGTCAATTTTCCAAATTAGTATAATTTTTTGTGAAAATTTAAGAAATGGTACTTTTTTTTTTTAATTTTTTTCCTGTGTGAGTAAATCAGGTTGCCATATTATTATGAAATAAATCCTATAATTATTGCACGATTTAATTTAAAATTAGGTTAAATCATATAAAGAGAAAATCATTTTAGTTGCAAAATTTAGTGCAATCAAGACATGATATCAATTAATTAGTTAATTAAGATCTCTATACTACTCCACTTTTTAGTGATGAAGCTATGTTTTGTTTATTTTGATGAATATGTAATGATTGAAATTAATTGTTATTAAGTAATTAAAAAAATGAAAAGTTAATTTAAATGATTTACTCCTGTTGTGAAGAAAATTTATGTAAGACAGTTAAATAAAAAGATGATTTTTATATAACAAAAATTTAAATTATTTGAATTTAAAAAAATTTAAATTGTTTGAAAAGAAGAATAAAATTAAATTAAAATTTAATAATAAAATATATTTAGTAAAACTACTCCCGCTCTTGTCACAACCGGGGTCACGACGGGGACGGCGAACAAAAAAAAATAATTTTCGTTTTCAAAACAGAGGAGTCGCCACCATAGTTTATTAGGAAAAATTATGGAAAACCAAAAACAAGATAAGGC